>OGQD01000050.1_pt1 | contig 96818 bp, 121 predicted proteins | sample 1553091 | NCBI WGS metagenome assembly OGQD01 (sample SAMEA2580290, study PRJEB22360) | human gut metagenome | biome: human gut; feature: human-associated habitat; material: faeces | place: Denmark | collected 2008/2010
ATGGCACTTAAGCCGACACCTCACGGCACGAGCTGACGACAACCATGCAGCACCTCGCAGGTGACTATTGCTAGCTATATACTTTCATATATATTCCCCCTGCGTTTGAGCCCGGGTAAGGTTCCTCGCGTATCATCGAATTAAACCACATGTTCCTCCGCTTGTGCGGGCCCCCGTCAATTCCTTTGAGTTTCACCGTTGCCGGCGTACTCCCCAGGTGGAATACTTAACGCTTTCGCTGTACCGCTTACATTGTATCGCAAACAGTTAGTATTCATCGTTTACTGCGTGGACTACCAGGGTATCTAATCCTGTTCGATACCCACGCTTTCGTGCCTCAGCGTCTGTTTCACCCTAGCAGGCTGCCTTCGCAATCGGGGTTCTGCGTGATATCTATGCATTTCACCGCTACACCACGCATTCCGCCTGCCTCTTGTGTACTCTAGCTCGCCAGTTTCAACGGCACACTCCGGGTTGAGCCCGGAAATTTCACCGCTGACTTGGCGTGCCGCCTACGCACCCTTTAAACCCAATAAATCCGGATAACGCTCGCATCCTCCGTATTACCGCGGCTGCTGGCACGGAGTTAGCCGATGCTTTTTCTTCGGATACTTGCAATACGCTACGCGTAGCGTACTTTACTCTCCGACAAAAGAGGTTTACAACCCGTAGGGCCGTCTTCCCTCACGCGACTTGGCTGGTTCAGTCTGCCGACCATTGACCAATATTCCTCACTGCTGCCTCCCGTAGGAGTTTGGACCGTGTCTCAGTTCCAATGTGGGGGACCTTCCTCTCAGAACCCCTATCCATCGTCGCCTTGGTGGGCCGTTACCCCGCCAACTGGCTAATGGAGCGCATGCTCGTCTGTAACCAAGATTGCTCTCTTTAATGGACTCTCCATGCGGAGCGCCCATATTATGGGGTATTAGTCCGGATTTCTCCGGGTTATCCCCCTGTTACAGGTGGATTGCATACGTGTTACTCACCCGTGCGCCGGTCGCCGGCAAAGGTATTGCTACCTCCCCGCTGCCCCTCGACTTGCATGTGTTAGGCCTGTCGCTAGCGTTCATCCTGAGCCAGGATCAAACTCTTCGTTGTATTCTTTTCTTTTTCTTTATTATACCTTCGAAGCGTTACCTGACCGAATTGACTTCTTTCTCTCTTCTTTCCTGTACTACACTTGCTTCTTCAATTCCTTCAATGAACTTTTCCTCTCTCTAACGGCGGCCCCGTGGCCTCCCCGTTTTGCGAAAGTGCTGCAAAGATACTGCCTTTCCCACTTACAATCCAAATTTTTCTCAATGTTTTTTTTGAATTATTTTTTAAATAAAATATAACCATATAATATTCTGCTTTTTACAGAATTATTTTTTTATTAAATATTTTATTCCTCGCCTCTATTTTTATTATATAAATTCCTCGATCGACATTTACCGCTATTTGGTTTTTCCCCTCAGCAGCCACTGCATATAACATTTGCCCAGATAGATTGTAAACCGATATTCGTTCGGAACCACAAAGAGTCGCTATTATAATTTGCCGTCCCGACACATATACGATCGGATCACATGATCGAACAGATGTAACAGCCGAGATATCGGCCGTAACGGCTCTCTGTACCGAAGACCAATTTGAAACAACATCTTTACATACCGAACGGACTTGATAGCCATACTCTGTCTGAGGAGAAAGCCCCTCTATAACATGAGTCGTAATATTCCCGACCTTTTCCTGAGAGAAAATATCCTTAACACAAGCTCCATAAGTAATCGAAGCATCATCGACAGCTACGTTTCCTTTTTCTTTATGTGCATAAACGACTTTTACCGAAGTTACCTGCTCATCGATCGAAAAGGTATATTCGGGATAATTCTTAGAAGTATCGACATATCGCAATGTATCAATAGCTGTCCAACTATTATCCGATTCTTTCTCAACAACAATGTAGGATCCCGTCCCGGAGGATGCAAAACGATACATAAACGAAAACTTTACTATACCCTCGTTATACCGAGGGGTCTGTAAATATTCTCCCGTATTTTTCAATGCGACCGAAGGAGCCGACACTCCGCTACTTGCCGCAGATGTATAATTACCAGAAGCTGTTCCCTCCCAATTATCGGGCAGAGGTTTTCCGGACGAATCTACTTCGTCAAATCCCTCAGTATAAACATGTTGTTCACCGGTCTGTGTAAAACAAATTATCTCATAATTATCGGCTCCCTGAACTTCTTCCCAATTTATTCGGAAAGTACTATCGGTTATATCCGAGGCATCGAGCAACTGCGGCACAGCCAGAGAATCTGTCTCAAATTGCATGCTGTATGCGGCCTTTACTATACCCGAAGGTATAACAGCGCTCACTTGATAGGTGTAGCGAGTCAACGGTCGCAATTCGGTAAAACGATAGTTTTGTACGAGCCCGATTGACTTATCGGTCTGTATATATTCCCGTTTGTCGTCAAGCTGCATACGAAAAAGCCCTATCCTCGAAAAATCATCTTTCGGAGACGATATCCACTCTTTCCCATTATATCGCGATGTAGGGTGTGTTATCTCGGATCGGCGATACAACGTTTTATCTTGCCCCCAATAAGCTATTTCCCCGGCAACACCCACCACATCAATTATTATACCATCGCGACAAAGCGCAACAGCATCATTCCCATTGAAATTGAGAGGCGAAGTTTCTCCCCCGGGAATAATCTGCGAAGCCTTAGCGATTAACTCCCCATCAGTCGATAGCGAATTTAATAATAAATAGGTCTCTCCGTTATTTAATATAGAAGGTCCTAACGGAGTATCGTTCACGAAAGAACCACTGCCATTAACCTCCATTCGCAAACTGTATGCAGAAAGGTCGACCGGGACTCCTGTTCCGTTATAGATTTCAATCGCTTTATTATACCCCGATCCCTCGACATAAGCCGAAATAATCAAATCTCCGGCAGAGGTATTCCCCGCCCAAAGAGAAACTTGGTAATCGATAGCTTCGGGGTAATTAATCCAATGTATCAAAGCCTCGGTGGCCGTAACATCGGATGCCGAGGTTTCTATAAACGAAGGGACTGAAACTACTTGTACCGGTATACGATACGGGGTCTCAATGCCCCCTCCCGAAATAATCACCGTATCGCGATATTCTCCTTTCCTCAGCTCTCGACACGATATTTCAACTGTACAACCATCGTGCACTTCTTGTACCGACACTTCGTAATCGGAAAGTTCAAATATACCTCCTATCGCCCACGAGAGGGACAAAGAAGAGGTGAGGTTGTTTCCCAATATATCAAGTTGTTCGCTTTTATTATCACCCAACATAATCACCCCCATATCCATGATTTGATCCCGACGAGGCAAAGCCAAGAAAGGGAGAGTCTCTGCGGGGAACCTGAACGGGTCTTCCCGATGAGCTCCCCATATATACTCGACCAAATCGGGATAATCTATATAAGGATTTCGATTCCCCTGTATGGTATAAACCGAATCGTTCCTCGCCAACTCTCTTTCGCACGGAGGGTCTTGCGAATGCCACTCCAACAGCATGTCCAACGCCCACTCTTTCCATACCGGATAAGTATTGTTATCGAGCATAGGCGACTGCCAATAGTCACACAAGTTTTCATAGGCCGTTACGACATAGAAATAGGCACGAGCAAAATCGCCCTTATACTCGTCGGCAGGTTCGAAGCAACGGTCGGTATAATCTACTCCCCAACCATTCTTTCCTACCTTCGAGACCCCATTGTCAAAGCCGGAAACTCCCGTGACCTCACCCAACGGCAAATTGTTTTTAGCGGAATTGGCCGATCCGTCTGCCGGGAACAAATGATGCAAATCCCTATAAGCATTATTTTCATAAGCGCCCCACCAACTTTTCGGGAAAGAGTGCTCTATATGCATGCCCCCGACGGCATTAAAGCCATCGAAATAGCGTATTTCATCGGAATACCTGTCCCACACACTGCCATCTTCTTTACGGTCTGTTCGGGAGAAGCCCTCCCACGTGGCATCTTCCCCACTGCCGTAACCGAGTGTATGCATCGAACTTATTATCTCGCATAATGCAGTTTTCAACTCAGCTCCATGTTTTCCATCGGCCGCATAATAATAGCCCGCAGGAACTGTGGCATCAAGCCGAAATCCCAGAAACGAAATTCCCAATACCCCGAAAATTATCCGGGCACAATTTTTCATAGTACTCATAATACAGATTTCTAATCTCAACGCGAGCTATGCACTCTCACCGTATTTTGTAACGACGGAGATACAACCCTCACGATATAAATTCCTTCGGGCAACTCCCATTCGACCTCCTCGCTATGCAAAATCCGCGAGCCACACAAACGCCCGTCCATCGTATACCACGAGGCAACAGCATTCATCGGGGCATTGAGTATATGCAACACATTCCCAGAGGTAAATATCAAAACACGATCTGCCTCCATATCATCGACAGCTGCCGACCACGTAGAGACCGAAATCGTATTAGACTCCGACTGAGCCTCTTCCCCGATATAAGGAGTCACCGTATAATGATACTGCACAGCGGGAGTTAAATCGGATACCATATATTCGTTTACATCTCCTACCCGACGAGGATATCCATCTAAAACAACAGGGGTAGAACCACCTCCGCTCTTCACCACTACGCTATGCAGATAGACCCGATGATCGCTCTTGGCCATCAAGGTGATTGTTGATGTTTTCGTTCCCTCCTTCACCGGAATAGTTGTGGTCGTAGTACCATCGAGGTTAATCTGGCTAATCTCTTGACCATCGACCGAAACAAACAACACAGACAGATCTTCTTTATAAGGTTCGGCCACTACCGTTATCGATACATCTCCGGCCCATAAATCAAGGATAGGAGTAGTAGCGCTACCGTACTTACTACCCGAACCTAATCGTAATTTTCCCGATTCAACAGCAGTATATCCCTCATAGGTCCACGAATCGGGCTTCGACGAAAACGTCACGTCCAATATGTCCTTCTCAGGAACACTCGACGAATAGTCGTCGTACCACACATTCAATTCATAATCGGTTGCTTCCGATTTCGGAGTCCAAACCGCCACAAAAGAATTTTTCGTAATATCTTTCGCCGGCAATGCGACAAAATCATCGATAGCCTGTCCTTTCAAATTAACGATAATCGGAGACTTTAATCCACCTCCCGATATTTCCAAAACGGCTTCGTGCGAGCCTACTACCGAAGAACGATAGGCTAACTCGACAGTCGTTCCATTATTAACCTCATCGGCTGTAAGTTCCCGACGATTCACCGAAAAGCACTCACTATCATTACCCCCTACTTCAACCGAAACAGTACTCTCGATATTACGTCCTCTAACAGACAGTTGAACCGTTACCGGTGAAGAACTATTCACCGAAGCGATTCCCATATCGACAGTCGATCCGTTTCGAGGAGCCTCGATATACGGAGCATCTCCTCCATCTGGCATAAAGGGGATATTACGACTGTCTCCAAAGATGAGATCGACCAATTCGGGATAATCGATAAACGGGTTCCGATTTCCTTGACGCGACTCATAGACAGCTTCATTTCTATCCAATTCTTTTTGGCTAACGGGGTCTTGTTCGTGCCAACGAAGTAACATATTGAGTTGCCAATCGATAATATGAGGATAATTAGAAACAAATATACTTCCCCAATTCGTTATACGGTTTTGATACCGAGTAGCAAAGTAGAAATAAGTACGCGCAAAATCTCCTTTATATTCATCGTTCGGCTCGAATACCGTACCCGAATAACCGGGAGTCACACATTTCCCCCATTGGGAAAATCCATTTTTCGAGCTCGATGCGCCAGAGCCTACCTCTCCAAACGGATTATTACTACGCATTCCATTTATTTTTCCATCGGTTGGATAGACATGCCACACATCGGACTTCATAGGCGACTGCTCACTAAACCAGCTTTTAGGAACCGAGTGCTCCCTGTTATAGCAATCGCCTTCAACCCCATATGTGCCACATTGATCGGTTCCAAAAGTATAGTTCGTTACATCGGAATACATGTCCCACACTTTCCCATCGGAACGTCTATCTGTCGTTTTATAAAGATTCCACAAGCCATTATAACCTACATCGGTTGCATCGTTTAAGATGGTAGACAAACTTTTTTGCAAATCCTCACCGCTTTTTCCAACAGCATCATCATAATATCCGGCAGGAATCTCTGCAAATACAAAGAACGGAAACAAGCAAGTCAAAACGACAAGCAACAAACAGTTACGTGAAATACAGTTCATTATCTATTATTTAAGTTATATTTTTAGAAAAGGGACGTAAAGATAATAATAAAATATCAAAACCGTTTTAAAATCGATGGATTTCACAAAAAACAACAAAGCCGACTATCTATTAAGATGTCGGCTTCTATCTATATAACTAACCTGTTCTTTTAATCTACCCCTGAATCGAGCACTCCCGAAAAGCCTCGTTTTTTATCTTTCCAAATCTGATACCTATAAACCAAGCAAGTCGTCACAAAATAAACTCCTGTTAGAATCCATAACATCGTATAGGCATGACGCACATCATAAATACCAGCCCCGGCCGTATTCATACGTACAAAGCCTTCTATTCCCCAAGTAGACGGAATGAGAGCACCCAACCACTTCCAGTACTCCGGCATGGCATAACGAGGCCATGTAATACCCGATATGAACAAAAATATAACCGAAGTAAAGACAAACAACAAGAAAGAACTTTCGCGTTCTCGAACAAATATAGATAGCGTCATTCCAAAAAATATAGAAGATAACAAGAACGGAACGGCAAAAGAATAAATTTCTACCTGACTACCTATCTGCGGATATTTAAAAAGCCACGGAATAAAATGTAATATGTATGCCGTACATAAAATATACAAACTAAAATAGCACAATGATTTGCCTATCACCAAATGCAATACATTATTGTGCATGTGTTCTCGTCCACTGTAAAACAGGTGCAACTGTCGATGTTCATAAATTCCCCCAGCCATCATACCAATTCCCAAAATAAGGCTCTGTTGTAAAATCAACACCAATATGGCAGGCAATAAAAACGATGCCAAACCCGACTCTGGATTATACAAATTAATAGAGCTATACGGAATGGGTTGTGTCGCTACATTGATTTGTTCCTGCGTGGCTCCACCCAAAGCCTGAGTCTGTAACTTTCCTCCGAGGTTCATCGTCACATCGGTCAAAGCAATTAAAAAACCTTTGTAATTCAAGAGAATACTCATATCCGAATAGAACGAAACGACACTTTGTTCACCTCGTTCTACTTTTCGACTGAAATCTTCCGGAATAAACAATATTCCATAACAATGCTTTTCATACATCATGTGCTTCGCCTCGTCCATATCGGCACAATACGAAACGATATGCGCATTCGGTGTCGCGTCCATCTCACGAGCGAGCTCCCGACTCAAAGGGGTACGGGCATTATCCACGACGACCATAGGCACTTCCCTCACTACCTCAGGGTTATACACTGCGGCATATACAATCGGATAAGCGAATGGTAAAGCAAAGAAAAACAGCACGATTCCCAAATCATGAAAAACAGCACGATATTCCCGCCGCCAAATGTAATAAATGTCGGACAAACCTATTTTTATAGAATGAAACAATTTCATATCATTTTATTTTTACATCACGGTACATATACTTGACGCATCAAAGCCTTTTTCAACCGGGGTAACAACGGAGTGGATGCCACCGCAAACAAAATCAATGCGACATAATGTACACGCGAATAATAAAGAGGTATTCCATTCAATGCCTGATCTACATAAATCAAAAAATAATGCCGTACAGGCAACACATACGAGATAGCTTGGAACGGTAAATACATAGCCGGCACAGGGAAAGAAAATCCCGCGATAGAAAGAGACAAGACTCCCACCAAACCACCGACACTCAACCCAATTCTTAACGAAGGCGCAAAACACATAATAATTACCGCAAAACTCTGTGAAGCGACAACCAACAAGAACATCGCGAAAATCATGTGCCAAATGCTGTTATGCATCGGGAAATGCAAATAACCGTATAGCAACGACAAGTATAAAAGCCCCATCGAAAAAAATATGATCGTTTGAGGAATGAGTTTACCTGTAATAGCAATAATAATCGAATCGTCGGCAGTCCGCAGCCATTCTCTCGACGTGGCTCGTTTCATCTCAGATCCGATACTGAAAACCGTAACCAACAGAATCATCAATTGCAATAACCCGGGAAGAAAAGAATTATTCAGATAAACCGAATAGCTAATCCACGGATTGCCCAACGCATGCATATCCGTCGCTATCGGCTGCAACTTAGCCATAATCTGTGACTCCTCGGCTCCCGCAGAAAGTAACACTTGGCGCACGACTGCACCCGAAGCTAACACCGACATGGTTTTGAAACTTTTATATAGCAACGACGCAGGAATGTAATAGGCATCATTCGTATAAAAAGAAATCTCGGGTTGACGACCGGCGATAGCCTTCGCTTCAAAATCCTCAGGAATAATCAAAAATCCGAAAATATCACCCGCCTGCATCAACTCCCGAGCCTCGGTAAAGCTATTCAACTTATAGGCAACATCGACCGACTCCTGAGATCCAAGCTGTTGAATAAAATTCCTAGACGTAGAGGTGTGGTCATGATCGACAATCGCTACCGGAATCTTATGAGGTAACCCCTCGTGCATCAAGGAAAGCAGGAATATGCAACTGAATAGCGGCGCTCCTACCATACAAAGTACATAGATAGGACGCGAAACCAGTTGTTTCAATTCCCGGACAATAGTAGCCCAAAGCCCCGTTTGATATTCCATTCGTTCTGACATATAGACATTCTCGAAGTTACAGAACTTCCATTTTATTTTTTATCTCTTTTCAACAATACCGACATTCCCGGACGTAGATTATCGACCGGTTCGACCGGACGGGCTTTCACTTGGAAAGTTTTGGCATCGTATTGCCCGGTAACTTTCGTAGCGCGCCATACCGCATAAGACCCCATATCCCGAATATAAAATACTTTCAAAGTCACTTCCTTATTTTCCAATGCCGGAATTATAGCCTGTACTTCGGCTCCCATAGTCAAATTTTCTAACAAGTCTTCCCGAACATTGAACGAAACCCACATATCGTCGAGTTTCAATACATTCATAATCGGGGCTCCTAAACTCACCAATTCCCCCACATTCGGAAAAATATCTGAAATTTCACCATCGGTAGGAGCCGTCAGATAAGAATCCGACAAAATAGACTCGACCTCTGCGACACTACCTTGTGCGGCGGCGACCATAGCGGCAGCGGCAGCCTTATCCTCAGCCTGCGCACCGGCCTTTGCCATTTCATATTGCGATTTAGCCGCACTTTCAGTAGCGACCATTGCTTTATAAGCAGCCTCGGCTTCATCGCGTTTTTGTTCCGAAACTACTCCTTTCTTATACAACGACTGCATACGCTCATACGTCTTCTTGGCGATCGTTAAACCGGCTTGAGCCTGTTGCCACATATCATAGGCAGAATTCAACAGTTCCACACGCGTACCACTGTCCACCTTTTTATTCTGAGCCTTAGCTACGGTTTCCATAGCCTCGGCCTGTGAGAGTTTCGCCTCTACCAACGAAGAATGAATATGTACCAATGTATCCCCCGCCAGAACATGCTGTCCCTCCTCTACCATGAATTCGACCACTCGGCCGGGCAACTTTCCTGAAACCCGTACTTGTGTCGCTTCGGCTTGCCCTTGAATAATTTGGGGCTCCGGTTTAAGCAAGAATAATCCGATCAAGGCCAAAACAACTATAATGACAATCAAAGCAATGAGGCCTACGACCAAACTGCGCTCTTTCTTTTCTCTTAGATTTTCCATTGTAAATCTGTTTTGCTATTTTTTATATTTTCTATTTTCAATATTTCATAGTGCCCAAAGCCTTAGCCAAATAAACCTCGCAAAGTCGGGTATCGATTTCGGCATCTATTTTTTCCGATTGGGCTTCGAGCCATGCTGTTTGAGCTTCAAGAACATTTGTTGTCGTAAGTACTCCCTCTTGAAATCCAAGTTGCGCATTTCTCAAATTTTCATCGGCTTTCTCCAAATTTTTCACAGCCATTTTATAAGTTCTATAAGCCTCCGAAGTTTTAAAAGCCGCTTGACTTACCTGCAATTCTATCTTTTCTTTCACGTCGGCCAATTCCAACTTGGCAACAACCGCTTCACTCTTAGCGGCACGAATCTTATTATAGTTCTTTCCCCAATGAAGGATTGGAATATTGAGCATTACTCCCACGCTGAACATACCGTCGAACTCGTTTTTAAATCCGTTAAATACGTTGGGATTGGTAAAAGAATAAGTCCCTACCAAAGCCAACTTGGGTAACATATCGGAAAGAGCCAAGTTTTTCTTCTTTTCATAGATTTTCGCCGCATAATTAAGACTCAACACTTCATTCCGATTTTTAAAAACCTCCTCCATATTATACGACAACGGAGTCTCCTGCGGAGCTACACGCTCCAACGATTCATCTTCAAGCGTAAATATAGAATTGACCGGCAACCCGCAGATTTGAGACAAAGCCATACGCGACAAAGCCAATCCGTTATCGACCTTAGCAAGGGTTATCTGAGCGGCATTCAACTTCACGGCCACGGTCAATCCGTCCGACTGAGTCGCGACTCCTTCGGCTATCATCTCTTGTACATGCCGGTTCAACGTATCGAGTAAAGCCGTATAACTCTCGGCCAGTTTTCTCTTATGAACGAGAGAGACCACTTGCCAATAAGCCTCATCTGTCTGATAAATAATTTCCTTCTCGGCCGTATTCTTCTGCGACACCGCCAACTTCTCGGCATATCCGGCAATATCGTTCAATGCCTTTATCTTACCCCCCATAAAAATAGGTTGCGTCAGTGTCACCAACCCGGCATACACATTATGCACATCGAACTCGAAAGCCTCTTTCGGGATCATGGCGACAGTCGACGGTATAGGCTGCCCGTTGTTCAATATAGGTTGCCCGGTCGCCGGGTTAGTTACCACATTATACTTGTATTCTTGACTGGCTAAATCGAATGTCTTTGTAGGCAAATATTGGTCGGACTCCAAAAGCGATATCGACTTTTGATTATACATATAAGACCCGGTAAAATCTATTCCCGGGAAATAAGCTCCCCTAGCCGATTTTTTTGTATAGCCTGCCCCTTTCACCTTTTCTTCGGCTATACGTAGTTGCTTATTATTCTTTAATGCCATCTGTCGGCAAGAATCGAGCGAAACCGGTTGTTGTGCCGAACCCATCAGAAAAGATAACAAGAAGGCTGCTAACAATGCCCTCCCTGCCCATATGCTTCCATTTATTTTCATACGCTTCTATTTATCTTTTACTTTGCTTTAACGAAACTAATACTTGCTTTGCTTATAGTTGCATAAACAATTTTCTTTCTTAAAAAAATAATGCACCCGGCATTACACCGCAAAAATACGCCGAGTTTAGCATTAAACAAATATTTAAAGATTTTAGTTTTCTATTTTTACTATTTTTTAAGAATCGGCTTTGAATTTTTCCACGCTATATACGAAAGCATTTTTCATGAACGAAAAAAACTCAATAACCAAACGATAGAATGCTACCGAAAATATGCTTCATAAGATACATAGAAGAATCATCTCTCTACGCAAAATATCGACTCAGTCGACATTTTCTCCTTTTATACCTCTAACCCCTCAATCAAAGATTAAATGATTTTTTCAACCCCTCGCCCTGCGGGCACTTCCCCTATTGCTGCGCGACACAGGGGGGAGAGGGCTAAAACTCACTTCGGAGATTTCAATAGAGGAGAGGAGTGGAATAATCTGGTACTAACTATGAAGTGAAATGTTTCCGGTTAGGTTCAACTTGTTCAATTTTTGGGGGCACTTCACAAATGAATAGAGGATCACTTTTAAAGTCCTCCTCTGTGTTTTGCACGGCAAAATATAGGGGAGGTGGCACGTAGTGACGGAGGGGTTAAATTTTTCAAGAATCTATTCGGCCGCTTTTTAACCATTCATCAAGAAGACAGGAATACACTTATCGACAAGAGATTCATCGCTAAAATTCAAGTCTGCCTCCCCACAAATTATCGACTGAACCACAGCTTTACCCACACTTTCACATCGGCCCGATTCTCCAAACAAATACAGAGGCGGAAGCTATTGTTTCAAAGTGAACGAACGAGTCCCTATCATATAGTTATCGGCAAAGATATCCACGCGATACTCCCCGGGATATAAAAATTCTTCCACAGCCCAATACATTGTCACGTCATTCAATTCTTCACCTGTATATTCAATCAATTTTCGGCAAGAATAATTTATTTCACGATCTTCAAAAGGAAATACATCGGCCCTATCCTTCACCAATACATCTCCATCGGGTTTTACAATACGGGCATAAATATATTTCTCACCGACTTCGGCCGTTACATTTTTAGCTATGGAGAATGTTATCTTTATTTTATCGGTCTTTTTAATTTTTTTTGCAGTTTTTCCTCTCGAATCTATCGGAGTCACCACAATACCTACGGCATCGAGCTTTGCCGCTAATGTTACCTTTTCGGTCAATTCCTCTCGTTCTTGTTTCAATTGACTTGCTGTTTGCGCTACCTCTCTATACCGCCGGGTCACTTTCGCATTCTCTTCCCGCAACTGTTTATTGGCGGCATTCAACGAATCGATTTGCATCACATAATGACGCATAATTCCCCGCAGCGTAGTCAACTCTCGCTTTAATTCCTCAATACGAGCCGAACTCGTATTTTTCACAGTCCGCAACTCTTCCAACAATCGTTGAACTTTCACCTTCTCGGCATCGAGCTTTTCGATCAACGAGTCGTTATTGAACATCATCTTCTGTCCCTCGAACTGATCGTATTGGGCAGCCAAATCGCTATATTCTTTTTCAAGCTCGCTCCGCTGTTTGTCTATTTCCACTTGCTCCTTGAAATCGGACATTTCTTTATGTTGCATGTATATGAAAATCCCGGTTCCCAACAATGCGACAACCAGAACAGCGATAACAATCCATACCAAATTACTCCTTTTCATAATATACAGAAGCTTATTTTTTCTTGCAAAAGTAAATCATTATCGAATATCAATCAAGAACAGACAGATTATTTAAGTTATAAATGTTAAATTATATTCTTCCTCAAATTCGAAAAAGGAATCATGCAGCTCTTCATTTCACCAAAGAAATATTGAAAAGACAAAATCTTTTTGTCATAAAAATAATTAAGTTAACACCGTTGCAAGCTATTTTCCCTATCTTTGTGAAATCTTAGATAAGTTATGCACCTAAGCGATTATGGGAAAAATAATTGATTTTTTCAAAAAGCACCCGATAATCAAAACGTTAGTATTGATGATTATCGTTTTTTTTCTACTGATAGCACTCACTCTATACGGGTTAAAGCTATATACACGGCACGGGAAAGCGGTCATTGTCCCCGAGGTCAAAACAATGATTTTACCCGATGCTCTACACATTCTCGATCGGGAAGGATTTCGGTACGACATAATAGACTCTCTGTTTATCGACGGTGCGGTTCCGGGTAGTGTCATCGAACAGACCCCTGCTGGTGGCAGCAAAGTAAAAGACGGTCGAATTATTTATCTATCGATCAACGCTTACTCCCCCAGAATGATTTCTTGTCCAAAAGTCTCCGATATGTCTCTTCGCCAAGCTCTTTCCACCTTAGAAAGTGTAGGGTTGACAGATATTAAAACACAAAACGTACCATCGGAATACCCCGATCTCGTTATCGGTATACAATACAAAGGCGAAAACCTCGAACAAGGAGATAAAATTCCTGCGGGAAGTTCCTTAACTTTACTTGTGGGAGACGGCGTACCCGAAGAATATCCCGACTCGACGATCGACGAGATTCCACAAAATGCGGAAGAAGCACCTCTCACCGATGAAAGTTGGTTTAACTAAACAATTTCGAATGCAATGAACACTTGCGACGAAGACATAGAAGCCGATGACAAAATCATCGCAGAAGAAGGTGAGCGGGAATTGTATGAACACTTCCGGTTCGTGGCAGACAAAGGACAAAATCTATTACGAGTAGATAAATTTCTCGTAGCACGTCTCGAAAGTTCTTCCCGTAACCGGGTACAACAGGCAGCCGAAGCTGGCTGTATTCTCGTAAACGGGAAAGCGGTCAAGTCGAACTATCGTGTAAAGCCGCTCGATGTCGTGTCTGTCGTCATGGATCGTCCCAGATACGAATTCGAGATCATACCCCAAGACATACCGCTCGATGTCGTATACGAAGACAAAACCGTCTTGGTTGTCAACAAACCGGCAGGATTGGTCGTACACCCCGGACACGGGAATTATAGCGGGACACTGGTAAACGCATTGGCATACTATTTCCGGGATACCTCCGACTATGATGTAAGCGACCCCCGTTTAGGATTGGTACACCGTATCGACAAAGACACTTCCGGATTATTAGTCATAGCCAAGACTCCCGAAGCCAAAACAAACTTGGGATTACAGTTTTTCAATAAAACTACCCAAAGGCAATACGTAGCTTTGGTATGGGGTATTATGGAAAAAGACGAAGGAACGATAACCGGAAATATCGGTCGTAGCCTCAAAGACAGATTACAAATGACCGTATTTCCAGAGGGAGACTTCGGCAAACATGCGGTAACTCATTATAAAACCTTAGAAAGATTGGGATATGTTTCTATCGTCGAGTGTAAGCTCGAAACTGGGCGGACACACCAAATCAGGGTACACATGAAACATATCGGACACACTCTTTTTAACGACGAACGTTACGGGGGAGACCAAATTCTCAAAGGGACGACTTTTACCAAATACAAACAATTTGTACAAAACTGCTTTGAAATTTGCCCTCGGCAAGCCCTACACGCCAAAACTCTCGGATTCAAACACCCTGTAACAGGAAAAGAGATGTTTTTCGATTCCCCCATACCGCAAGATATGACTCTGCTGTTTGACAAATGGCGTAATTATACGGCCAATCGAGATATATAAAAAACATAGGAATAAAAAATAATAGACGGTTCTATACCTTAAAAATATTAATGTTATGGAATACCCAAAAGAATTTGACGATATTAGACCATTCTTCGACAGTGAAGTTCACGACAAGATGAAAGACCTGATCAAAGAACCCGGTTTTGAACATGCCGTTCGTTATGTATTGCGCGACATCAACTATGAACAACTCTGTCAAGAATTACTGACCATCGACAAGAAAAAAGACTTCCAATTATTCATTATGAAAGTCTTCCTCGAAGGCCTCACAAAAAAGACGACGAAAGGTGTAACCGGCGAAAATTTCGGAGTACTCGACAAATCAAAAAGCTACACATTCATGTCCAATCATCGAGACATTGTACTCGATGCCTCATTGCTCAACTTATTACTTATTCTCAACGGATTTGACACGAGCGAAATAGCCATCGGCAATAATCTGCTCATATACGATTGGATATCCGATTTAGTTCGGCTCAACAAAAGTTTTATCGTCAAACGAGACGTAGGCATGCGCCAAATGCTCGACGCCGCACGACAGCTATCGGGATATATTCATTTCATCATCACACAGAAGCACGAGTCTGTCTGGATAGCCCAACGGGAAGGCCGTTCGAAAGATTCCGACGACCGCACGCAAGAATCTCTCATTAAAATGTTAGGCATAACCGGAGAGGGAGACCTCATCAATAATTTGAAAGAAATAAACATTGTTCCGGTCTCCATATCCTACGAATATGATCCCTGCGACTATCTCAAAGCACACGAGTTCCTGCTCAAACGAGACAATCCCGATTTCAAAAAATCCCAAAGGGACGATTTGCACAGCATGGAAATAGGTCTGCTCGGCTTCAAGGGTCGTGTACATTTTCAAATATCCCCGTGCATCAACGACGAACTTGACAAATTATCGGCAATCGACGAAAAATCGGAATTACTGGCCAATATACTCAAAGTAATAGACAAGGCCATTCATACCAATTATAAAATATATCCCGGTAATTATATCGCTTACGATATTCTCGACGGACAGAAACGTTTCGCCGACCGTTACACAAATAAAGACCAAACCACTTTTGCCAATTACCTAAACTCACAATTGGCAAAAATCCCCGACGTAACAAGTAAAGACAAAGACTTCCTAAAAGAGCGCATTCTCTCCATGTATGCCAATCCGTTGAAAAATCAATTGATAGCATTAGGGCAAGAAGCCTGAATGACAACACAATAAGGAAACGATGAGTGTTGCGTTGAAAACACTCATCGTTTCTTTCTCAACATTCGATAAAATTATATGCGGTTACCCCTTCTTCTCATTTTACTTCCACTGTTGGCTCTATCGGCCGATTTCTATATCTTTCGACGCAACTTTCGTCATAAATCTAAATGGATAAAAATTCTTTGGTGGGGCCTTTCCTTAGTCACTCTCCTTCTCGTGTGTATAGGGGTGACGGGGCTATTCGCTTTTCCGGGGAAGCTCGATATAAATATCTCCATGTGGATATTCTATATTTTCTTCTTGGTCTACATGCCCAAATGGTTTTACTCCATATTTTCTTTATTCGATTACGTCCCCCGTTTATGGAAAAGGAAGAAAGGGAAATGGGGTCACATGATCGGTACGGCATTAGCCCTATATGTCATCGGGTCCATGCTCTACGGCGCATTCTATGCCCGACAACACCCCATATATAATTACAGGACAATCTCTTTTCCCAATTTGCCGGAAGATTTCGCCGGATACCGCATCGTCCAATTCTCCGACCTCCACCTCGAAACTTTGGGCTCCGCAGCCAATTACTTGCCCCGATGGATAAACCGCATTAATCAACTACACCCCGACCTTATCGTTTTTACGGGAGACCTCGTCAACCGCCGAGGGAACGAACTGCCTCCTTACATGAACGTACTTTCCCGTCTCTCCGCACCCGATGGAGTATATTCTATCTTGGGAAATCACGATTACGGCGACTATTTCCATTGGGAAAACCCCGAAGGAAAAGAACAAACACTCCGTTCGCTCATCGTCGACGAGGGAAAAATGGGTTGGACGATGTTGAACAATCGTTCGGTATTTCTTCACCGGGGAAACGACAGCATCGCCCTTATCGGTGTTGAAAATTGGGGACTTCCACCTTTCCCGCAATACGGGAAATTGGATCAGGCATATTCCTCGTTGAACGATTCGGTTTTCAAAATACTGCTCTCTCACAACCCGCTGCATTGGAAACACGAAGTTATTCCACACTCGAATATCGATCTCACTTTATCGGGACACACCCACGCCATGCAGCTGAAATTAGGCTGGAAAGGATTTGAATATTCTTTTGCCGAACCCTTGTATCCAGAATGGAGCGGTCTATATACCGCCCCCGATAAACATCAAATGTTATACGTCAATGAAGGTATCGGTTGTGTATTCCTTCCCATGCGAATCGGCGCCCGCCCCGAAATCACGATTATAACATTAAAGAAAGAATCATGAATACATCGATATACAAGCTCCTGTCACAATCACTGGGTTTTGCCGAGAAACAAATCGAAAAAACAATCGAACTGCTCGACAGCGGAGCCACTATTCCTTTCATCAGCCGTTACCGCAAAGAGGCTACCGGTTCCCTCGACGAGGTACAAATAGGTAATATCAAGGAAGCATACGATAAACTATGCGAGACCGAAAAACGAAAAAAATTTATCATTTCGACAATCGAGGAACAAGGAAAGTTGTCGGAAGAGTTGAAACAACGCATAGATTCTTGTTGGGACATTACCGAGCTCGAAGATATATACCTACCCTATAAACCCCGTAGAAGAACCCGTGCAGAGATAGCCCGGGAACACGGATTAGAGCCCCTCGCCAAAATCATCATGGCGCAAAAAAGCGAAAAGATAAAAACGAGTGCCGCCCGATTCGTTACTCCCGAAATCCCCGACGAACAAACAGCGGTCGAAGGAGCTTGCGACATTATCGCCGAATGGGTCTCCGAGAACGAACGAGCCAGAAATACCATTCGGCGTTGTTTCGAGCACAGTGCTGTCGTCCATGCAAAAGTCATTAAAGGGAAAGAAACCGAAGGCGATAAATACCGCGATTACTTCGAATGGAGCGAACCGTTACGACGTTGTGCTTCCCATAAAATCTTAGCGGTGAGACGAGGAGAAAATGAAGGTATTCTCAAAGTTTCTATTACCCCCGACGACGATACAGCGATAGAACGGTTACAACAAATATTTATCAAAAGCTCAGGAGAAACGTCGAACCTTGTCGACAAAGCGATAAAAGATAGTTATAAAAGACTTCTGCGCCCTTCCATAGAAAGTGAATTCGCCGCCGCCTCAAAAGAAAAGGCAGACAACGAAGCTATCCGAATTTTTGCGGAAAACGTGCGACAATTACTTTTAGCACCACCATTAGGACAAAAACGAGTATTAGCCATAGACCCGGGATTCCGAACCGGCTGTAAAGTAGTTTGTCTCGACGCTCAGGGAAATCTACTACACAACGAAACCATATACCCTCACCCGCCTCGTCAAGATTCGGCAGGAGCGGCACGCAAACTCACACAGCTGGTAGAAAGCTACAAAATCGAAGCTATCGCCATCGGGAACGGAACTGCCGGACGGGAAACGGAACAATTCGTCACAAACCTCCGTTACGACCGCAAGATACAGGTCTTCGTCGTCAGCGAAAGCGGCGCATCTATCTATTCCGCCTCAAAAGTAGCTCGGGAAGAATTTCCCGAACACGATGTGACGGTACGTGGTGCTGTATCTATCGGTCGCAGACTCATAGATCCATTGGCCGAATTAGTCAAAATCGACCCGAAATCTATCGGGGTAGGACAATATCAGCACGATGTCGACCAAACCAAACTGAAAAAATCGCTCGACCGAACGATTGAATTTTGTGTAAACTCCGTGGGGGTAAACGTAAATACAGCCAGCAAGCACCTGCTCACTTATATATCGGGATTAGGTCCTCAACTCGCTCAAAACATAGTCGATTATCGCAAAGAGAACGGTGACTTCGCCCGAAGAACCGACTTGCTCAAAGTACCCCGCATGGGAGCCAAAGCGTTCGAACAAGCCGCCGGGTTCCTTCGTATTCCCCATGCACAAAATCCACTCGACAATTCTGCCGTCCACCCGGAACGATATCCCATCGTAGAAAAAATGGCGGACGATCTGAACTGCACCGTAAGCGATCTGATAGAAAACAAAGAGCTGAAAAAACAGCTCGACCTCAAAAACTACATATCCGGCGATGTGGGTATGCCCACTCTATCCGACATCATCGCCGAACTCGACAAGCCCGGCCGGGACCCTCGCCGTTATATCGAAATGATGGAATTCGACGCCAAAGTCAAAACGATAGACGACTTACAAGAAGGAATGATTCTCAACGGTATAGTCACCAACATTACCCAATTCGGCTGTTTCGTCGACATCGGTATCAAAGAAAACGGATTGGTACATATCTCGCAAATGGCCGACCGATATATCTCCAATCCGACCGAGATCGTCTCTATGCACCAACCACTTAAAGTCCGTGTCATCGGTATCGACCGAGAACGGAAACGTATACAACTCTCCCTAAAAGATGTGTCATGAATACAGTTTTGATCAGCCTAGCCTCAAACACGCCCGACAAACTGCGACAAATGAATAACGCATTTGCCGAATTACAGGAAATGGGACTCGTTGCCGCATCTTCTTCTATTTATGAAACGGTAGCTTGCGGAAGCATAAAAAGCCCCAACTACCTCAATGCCGTAGTTAAAATATTCACCGATACTGACCATCAAGAACTACATAATGTCTTAAAAACGATGGAGAAGGCACACGGCCGTACCCCCGAATCGAAACTTTCCGGTAAAATTCCATTAGACATCGACATCGTTGTCTGGAACGGAGAAATAATCCGTCCTCAGGACTGGAAACAAGATTACTTCCAGACAGGACTTAAAGAACTGGAACAAATGACTTGAAAACCTTTCTATACACTTAATCGTTTAACTCAAAATATCATTCATTATGAAAACAATCGAAGAAACTTTACTGAACCGCACATCGGTCCGTCGCTACGAATACGATAAGATACCGTCCGAGACACTCGATTTCATCTATCGAGCCATCGCGAATACCCCGACAAGTTACAACGGGCAACAATTCTCGGTAATAGCTATCGACGATCAATCCATTAAAGAAGAGCTCTACGCCATTACAAACCAAAAACAAATTAAAACTTGCGCCACTTTACTGGTATTCTGCGCCGACTATCATAAAATTGACATCTTGGCACAAAAAAAGGGAATCGACAATCCTCATTTCGAGAATACGCTCGACGGCGTTATGGTAGGAATCATCGATGCTGCCCTAGCCATGCAGAATGCGGTAGTAGCAGCCCAAGCCGCCGGACTCGGTAGCTGCTGCGTAGGTTATGCTCGTACAGCCAATCCGGAGAAAATAGCCGAAATTCTAAAATTACCCAAAGGTACGTTTGTCGTTTGTGCACTCACATTGGGCATACCCAGAGAATCACCCGACTTAAAGCCCAAACAACCCCTATCATTAGTCATACACCACAATCATTACCGTACCAACGACATGGCTCCCGAGCTCGAACAATACGACCAAACCATATCCGAATATAATCGACACCGCAGCGGAACGACCTCCGAAAACGACTGGTGCGCCCATATTTTAGATTATTACCGGATAGCTTTGGGCTACGACATGGAAGGCTATTTGAACAAACAAGGGTTCAAACTCCCGTTCTCCGATAAGAAATAATAATATTATATACTATAATAGGGGGAAAGAGAAAATCACAATCAGATTTTTATGTATATCTTTGAAGTCGATTACAATAAAACGGTTTCAAAGATATACGAATCATCAAACCCATACTTACTATGAAAACCAAAGCCATTCTCAGTTCCTTATTAGTCTGCATAGTAACGACATTACCTGCCCAAATCAATCTCAACGATTCTACGGTACAAGTTGTAGCCTATTGGTCGAAAGGAGACAGTTACGATTATCTGTACGATTATTACAAATACAACATACAGGGCAAAGACACCATATCGTGGGAAAGAACCATATCCAAGATAAATATCACGGTTATCGACTCTACCGAAAACAGCTATACGCTACAAGCTGTTTATGATACTCCAAACGCCATTCGCTCTGGTTCGGACAGTATAAGCCGAGAACTCACCTCTCGAATAAGCCGTACTTTCGGCAACGACACAGTCATCGTCGAGACAAACGAATTGGGCACGATAAAACGGCTTGTCAATTTCGACAAACTGCGGTCTCGTTACCTGAAAGCCGCCGAAATGACGGCCGAAGCATTGAGCGCCCAACAAGGTTCCGAAGCGCAAAAAGATTCCCTCTTCCGGTTTCTCAAATCCACCCTGTCCAAACAGATGGGCGACACGACCGTCATAGTATCCACCGCACTCGAAGAACTATCCTTTCTACTCTACTATCACAGTTGTAAAATGGATTTTGACGAAGAATATCAAATCGAAGAAAATTTCCCATCTCTTCTCGGTGGTGCACCCTGTAAAGGTATGAGAACATTTTGGATCGATGAAGTCGATCCCGAAAACGGTTCCTTTCGCATAGCCAGCGACGCAATAGTAAATACCGACCAAGCCATAAGACAATTTATAGAACTCATACAGAGCAATCTACCCGAAGAAGACAGGAGAAAACCGATTGACAGTTCTCAAATTCCGATTATTATGGCCCAAGACCAAAACGACACTTATATACACGCCGATACCGGTTGGCCTCTCGTCGTCTATTACACCCGAACGACACAAGTAGGCGAAAATAAAAGTGGACAAGAAATTTCTTTGGAAATAAATATCCCCGAATAATATATGACATATAACAAAAAAAACGGGCGGTTAAGCGACATGTTTACGCTTTTTGTCGATACTGTTTTGGTTCTTTATAAAATTTAGATATATTTGTATCACAATTAATTAATCGCCCCATGTAAATATTACAGACTATTTTTTTCGATTAACTATTCTATATATTTTGGTTAACGTAACGATTCCTCTGTGAAGCGGGGTTGTTACTTTTTTATCGTTTCACAAAAGAATCCCCAATCTCACAAAATCGAAATATCGGTTCAGTAGAAAATCGGTGGAGGTAAACATGAATTTTTGCAAATGAGATGGGTTGCGTTCCTCCTTTTCCCCTGCCGTGTCCCGTAGCCTTACGGGGAGTCGTGTAGCAATATAGAGGAGAGGGGGTGGAAAGATTTCATAAACTTTTTAGCTATAAGAGTTAACCCTTCCGTCCGGCGGACACCTCCCCTATATTTTACTGTGCAAAACACAGGGGAAGAGGCTTAACACCAGTCTGTTACATCGTTTTAACGAATGAGATAATTGTATTTACACTTCTCCCCTGTGTGGCGGTAGCCATATAGGGGAGACACCGAAGAAACGGCAGTTTCTGAGAAGAGGGGTTGGAAAGATTTCATAGACTTTTTGGCTGTAAGGGTCACACCCCGTCACTGCGTGACACCACCCCTATATGGCTAACAAAACACCTCGTAAGGCTACGGGACACGGCAGGGGAGAAGGACGGACTAAGATGTCTCTGCGAAATTTTTTTCCTCCCTACCTGCGAATATAAGAGTTAAAAGACAATCCCCACTAATTATAGACTGAGCCGGAGTATCTCGATGGGACTATCCACTAAATGACAAGCTCCGGCTTCAATCAATTCTTCACGGCTCCGAAATCCCCATGTTACACCGACCGATTCGACCCCGGCAGCCTTCGCGGTAAACATATCCACATCTGAATCTCCCACATACAGGGCTTTTTCCGCCTCAACCCCCGACTTACTTAGAATTTCATATACAATATCGGGAGCTGGCTTTACCGGAATGCCGTCACGCTGTCCCAATACAGATACGAAATCGATTCCGGGGAAAAAATACTGTATTAACTTTTGGGTTCCTGCCTGATATTTATTCGACGCCACAGCTATTTTCACACCATGAGAATTTAAAACAGACAATAATTCCTCCACTTTATCGTAAGGGCGAGTATAATCGGTATTATGTACCGAGTAATATTCCAAAAAATAACGCCTCACACGAGATACATTATCCGACGAACGGCACTCTTCCGGCAAAGCTCGCTCGAACAATTTAGTTATTCCGTTCCCTACAAAATGAAAATATTCCTCCTCCCTATGTTCTGGAAAACCGCAACGACGCAAAGCATAGTTCGTACTGATAGCCAAATCGGCAATCGTGTTTAACAAAGTCCCGTCCAAATCAAAAATAACCAACTCCTTCATCTTCTCTTATTTTACAAAATACAAAGGTAGTGTAAAGCGAACGCAGAAACAATCAAAATTCACAAATCCGAAATTTAGGACAATTATATGCCCATTACGACCTTGTGAAGAATCACCTCCCGAAATAACTTTGCCCCATCTTCAAGAAAAAATAAAACGATGGAAAAGAGACACGACATAAAAGGTATTCTATTCAATTTCTCAGGTACAATCGATACCGAGGGGAGTGATTGGTTCGACCTCATTTGGAAAGAATACAGGGAAATCGGGATACCTATAACCAAGAGCGACTATCTGGCCGCCCATGAATTTGCAGAAAAGGAAATATCCGAAAAAGGACTAATCGAACCCTGGTTTAATTTTTATTTTACCTTACATACCAAACTATCGCTTCAAATCAAATATCTTATTTCAAAAGGATTATTATCCGACAATCGATGTACTCAAAAGTATGCCCAACAACTGGCCACGATTTGTTATAACATGGCGATCATGTATGTAAGACAAAATGAAAAAACACTCGAAAACTTGGTAAAACAGTATCGTTTGGGAATCGTCGCTCAATCATACGGAAACCTACCGGCTGTTTTGGTAGATTTCGGATTGGCCTCCTACTTCACCGATGTCATTGAATCCAGCATGGTGAACCTGAGCAAACCCGATAAAGAAATATTCCGGTTATCGGTCAATGCGTTACATATCGAGCCGGAAGAAACTCTATGCGTCAGCAATTCTCTAAACAGCGACTTATTGCCAGCAAAAGACATCGGCTGCAAAACAGCATGGCTCTGCCAACGAACGGTTCCCCAAGCTAAAAGAGTTTCGAACTACCACATAGCCTCTTTAAAAGAATTGAATAATCTACTATCCTAAAACTATAATAGTATACGCCGAAGATTATAACAGACTTGTTATTACGGCGCATTCTATTACATGAAGACAAATCTAACTGAAATATTCCGGAAACTGTGCGGGAGCATGGTCGAGGAAGGCTCTTAGCATAAAAAAGTGTATTGACTTGATGGAAAGCCACAGACGTGATGTCTGAGGCTTTTTTCGTTTCATACGCCAATAAATCGAACCGGCTCTCAAAATGCACAAACAAAATCTTCCTTTAAAGGATTGTTTATACAGATTATTGCTACCTTTGCAAAAAAATTAAAAAAATACTATTTATCTGCAATGGATTGGATTCAAAATCTATTATTCAATGACGCCTCGGTAGCCCACACCGTTATCTTGTATGCATTTGTCATCGCATTGGGTGTAGCCTTAGGAAAGATGAAATTCTTCGGCATTTCATTAGGAGTCACATTTGTACTTTTCGTCGGCTTGATTGCCGGGCACTTCGGTTTTTCCGCCGAAAAAAATATACTCCATTTCGTACAGGAGTTCGGGCTGATTCTATTTATTTATTCCATTGGACTGCAAGTAGGACCGAGTTTTTTCTCTTCCTTTAAAAAAGGAGGACTAACCCTAAATATGCTGGCTGTCGGTATTGTCATACTCAACATAGCGGTCGCTCTCACCCTCTACTTTATACATCAGGGAGAAATAAGTATGCCCATGATGGTAGGTATTCTTTCGGGGGCTGTCACGAACACACCGGGATTAGGAGCAGCGCAACAAACGCTTTCACAGCTCAAATTCGACGGGTCCATTTCCGAGGTTCCAGAAATCGCTCTCGGATATGCGGCCGCCTATCCGTTGGGAGTAATCGGAATCATCGCCTCCATGCTGGTTATCCGGGCGATTTTCAAAGTTAAAATGGAAAAAGAAAGTCGACAAATCGAAGAAGAAAACCAATCGAGCCAACTCGTCCCGCATGTCGTTACTTATAAAGTAGAAAACAAACTTATCTTTGGCAGGACTCTCGACGATTTGACCAAACTCATCGACCGTAATTTTGTAGTATCGCGTATTAAACATAACGACGAAGTAATCATACCCAACTCAGATACGACACTCCAAGAAGGAGACTTGCTTCTCGTTGTCCTCTCTTTACATGACGAAAGCGCATTGGAAGCATTTATAGGTCGCCCCGTCGAAATGAACTGGGAAGCTATTCCTGCCCCTGTGGTTTCTCGTCGAATACTGGTTACCCGCCCCGAATTCAACGGACGCAAGATCGGAAGCCTACGTCTCAGAATGGGATACCGGTTGAATGCGACCCGTGTAAACCGAGCCGGTCTTGATCTTCTAGCCAATCCTAATCTGGAATTACAAATAGGAGACCGTCTTACCGTTGTAGGACGAATCGAAGACATCAATCGTTTGGCCGAGAAACTCGGTAACTCTACGAAACGCCTCCACGAACCCAACATGGTAACGCTATTCGTAGGTATATTCCTCGGTATCATATTGGGAAGCATTCCTCTCGCCATTCCGGGAATGAGTGTTCCCATGAAGTTGGGATTAGCTGGGGGACCGCTGGTCGTCGCAATTCTCTTGGGCCGTTTCGGTCATAAAATTCACCTCGTCACTTACACTTCGACCGGAGCCAGTCTCATGCTACGGGAAATAGGTATCTGTCTTTTCTTAGCCAGTGTTGGTATATCGGCAGGAGGCGAATTCGTCAACACGATTATGTCCGGCGGACTCATTTGGGTATGGTGGGGATTTCTCATCACCGTGATTCCTCTTCTCATCATCGGAATTATTGCCCGGGCACACTACAAGATCAACTATTGCTCTATCATGGGATTGCTTTCAGGAGCTTGTACCGACCCCCCCGCCCTCGCCTATGGCAACAAGGTATCGGGGAACGATGCCCCATCGGTAGCCTACTCGACGGTTTACCCCCTCGCCATGTTCCTGCGGGTGCTTTCGGCTCAACTGCTCATTTTGCTTTTCTATTAAAGTTATAAATAACAAATATTTAGAGAGGAAAATTCCAGTCGGAATTTTCCTCTTCCTTTTTACAAAAATAAAAACATAGAATACTTTACTCGTTTATCGATAAAAGAAGATACTTTATCCGCAAAAAAAGGGACTCTTTCTATTACTTTTCTTTCATCATCAACTAAATGTTAAATTTGAATCGAAATTTAACGTATCGATAATGAAAAAATTAATAATATCCACCGGAGTCCCCCTGCTTCTATGCAGTACTGCTTTATGGGCACAAGAAGAAATACCCTCCACATGGACATTACAAGATTGTTTCGAATACGCCCGTAACCACAGCATCACCCTGCAACAAAACCGACTGTCCGTAGAAGAAAGCGAGGTTAACACCAAAGAGGCAAAAGCTCAACTTTTTCCTTCGTTCGACTTCTCGACCTCTCATAATTACAATAACTATCCGATGGCCAACGGCAGCCGGTCGGGCAAAAACGTCTATACGGGAACTTACGGAATCGACGCATCATGGACAATTTTCGATGGGAAACGGCGAAACACGATTAAAGCCAACCGAATACAAGAGAAGCAACAACAATACGCATTCAAAGAAACACTCGATAATTTGCAAATAAAAATCCTCACCGACTACCTCCAAATACTCTATGCCGAGGAAGCCGTGAACATTTGCAAACAGACCGTAGAAGTTTCCCTTCGCCAAGTAGAACGATCTCGCGAATTACTGGCTGCCGGCTCTATTTCTAAAAGCGATTTGGCCCAGCTCGAAGCCCAGTACAGTAACGACAAATACCAATTAGTCACAGCCGAAGCCAATCGAGACCAATTAAAACTCGAACTAAAACAATTACTCGAGCTCGACATCAATCAAGAGATGAATCTGGCAACTCCCGAAATCGACGAAAGCAAAGTTCTCGTTCCCCTACCTGATAAAAGCACGGTCTACACTACGGCATTAGGGTTCGTCCCCTCCATACAGAGCGGTAAATTAGAACTCGAAGTCGCCGAACTGAATATAGCGAATGCCAAAGCCGGCTACTACCCCAATCTCTCCTTGAATGCCGGTATAGGCAGCGGACACAATACAGGGAACAACGGGAGTTTCGGGACTCAAATGAAACAAGGATTCAACGAATCGGTCGGGCTGACGCTATCCGTCCCTATATATAGCCGCCGCTCTAACAAATCGGCTGTCGAACGGGCAAAAATTCAACAAAAAATCAGCCAATTGGATCTTAAAAATCAAGAAAAGGATTTGCTGAACCAAATAGAAAACGCATGGCTCGACGCTTCGTCCGCCCAATCGAAATACCTTGCGGCAAAAGAACAGCTCAACGCCACAAAGACCTCCTACGAACTCACCGAAGAACAATTCTACCTCGGTATGAAAAATACGGTCGAGATGCTCACGGCGAAAAACAACTGGCTGTCGGCTCAACAAGAAGAACTGCAATCCCGTTTCATGGCTTTGCTCAATTTGAAACTACTCGACTATTACGAAAACAAACCTCTTACCCTCGACTAACTCAAACTCGAATATAAACTGTCATCGAAATATGAAATCAAAAAAAATCATCATCGCTACCGTATCGACCATTGTCGCCATCGCCATACTCTGGTTCTGTTTCGGCGGGAAGTCAAAGAGTGCGAACTATGTTATCGAAACGGCTCAGGCTGTACGAGGAGACGTCTCGGAAGCCGTCACGGCAACCGGGACAATCGAGCCGGTCACACAAGTCGAAGTCGGGACACAAGTATCGGGTATCATAGACAAACTGTATGCCGACTACAACTCCATCGTAACCAAAGGACAACTCATCGCCGAAATGGATAAAGTCACTTTGCAAAGCGAACTCACCTCCCAGCAGGCCACGTACGACGGAGCAAAAGCCGAATATGAATATCAAGAAAAAAACTTTTTCAGAAACAAGACCCTGCACGAGAAACAACTCATCAGCGACACCGAATACGAAGAGTCGAAATACAACTACGCAAAAGCTAAAAGCACCTTCGAAAGCAGCGAGGCAAATCTGGCTAAGGCTAAACGAAATTTAGCTTATGCCACTATTACTTCGCCTATCGACGGCGTAGTCATCAGTCGGGCGGTCGAAGAAGGACAAACCGTAGCTGCCGGATTCGAAACGCCGACCCTCTTTACCATTGCTGCCGACCTGACCCAAATGCAGGTTATAGCCGATGTCGACGAAGCCGATATTGGCGGAGTGCAAGAAGGGCAAAGAGTCATATTCACTGTCGACGCTTACCCCAACGACACATTCGAGGGGACAGTCACACAAGTGCGTTTAGAGGCCACGGAAGAAAGCAATGTAGTCACCTACGAAGTGGTTATCTCTGCCCATAATCCCGATTTGAAATTAAAACCGGGATTAACCGCCAACATCACCATTTACACCGCCGAACGCCGCAATGTCGTGAATATACCGCTCAAAGCCCTTCGATTCGTTCCCGATCCGCCATCGGGCAAAAATCGCCACGAACCGGAAGATTTGCCTCAACAAGAAATATCCGGAAACGACAGCTTGAAAATCGTCTGGGTACAAGACGGGAAAGAATGGAAACCTCGTAAGGTCGTCGTAGGCATGGACAATAGCGTAAACGTCGAAATTTGCTCCGGGTTGGAAGCCGGTGAAACCGTAGCCATAGACCGCAAAAGTAATATAAGCGCTACCAATCGACAATCATCGGAAGAGAAAGAAGAAAGCCCGTTCATGCCCAAACCGCCGGGAAAAAAGAAATAATCAGGAAACCGACATGACAACGAACGAAATCATTCGATTAGAAAACATAAGACGCAATTTTATCGTAGGGAGTGAAACCGTACATGCTCTGCGAGGCGTCAATTTCACCATAAATTCCGGTGAGTTCGTAACCATTATGGGAACCAGCGGCTCGGGAAAATCCACTCTGCTCAATATACTCGGTTGCCTCGACACCCCCACATCGGGAGAGTATTACCTCGATGGTATTTCGGTTCGGAGTATGGGTAAAAACGAACGGTCGGTTTTGCGAAATCGGAAAATCGGGTTCGTATTTCAATCCTACAACTTGTTACCCAAAACGACCGCCCTCGAAAACGTGGAATTACCCCTCATGTACAACACCTCCATCTCGGCCAAAGGAAGGCACGAACTGGCATCGAAAGCTCTTGATGCCGTTGGACTGTCCGAGCGAAAAAATCATAAATCCAACCAAATGTCGGGAGGGCAACAACAGCGGGTAGCGATAGCTCGCGCATTGGTTAACGACCCTGTAATCATTCTTGCCGACGAAGCCACAGGAAACCTTGACACCCGGACTTCATTCGAAATTTTGGTTCTCTTTCAGGAACTGCATGCCCGGGGACGTACCATTATCTTTGTGACCCACAATCCTGAATTATCGGCATATAGTAGCCGAAACATCGTATTACGGGACGGGAAAGTAATCTCCGATACACGGAACGAAAAACAAGCATCGGCTTTGGAAATGCTGCAAAAACTACCGGTGGAAACCGACTAAGGGATAATATTATGAATCTGACCAATCTGACTAAAATAGCTCTAAAAGCACTCAATAACAATAAGCTACGTTGCTTCCTCACCATGTTGGGTATCATCATCGGCGTGGCATCCGTCATCACGATGCTGGCCATCGGGCAAGGTTCGAAACGAAGCATACGAGAACAAATCTCAGAAATGGGTTCAAACATGATCATGATACACCCCGGCAACATGGAAAGAGGAGGTGTAAGGCAAGACGCATCGTCTATGCAAACACTCAAATTAAACGATTATAAATCCATCTCCGAACAAGCTGAATACGTGTCGGCTTGTTCCCCCTCGGTAAACAGCAGCGGACAATTCATATATGGAGCGAACAACTATCCCAGTACGATATACGGTATTACCGAAGATTATCTGGATATTCGTAAAATTTCTTTGGAAGAGGGAAGCATGTTCACTCCACAAGACGTCATCACTTCTGCCAAAGTCTGTTTAATCGGGAAAACCATTACCGACAATCTCTTCCCCAATGGAGAAAGCCCGATCGGAAAAGTAATCCGGTTCAATAAAATTCCCCTTAAAGTCATAGGTACTCTCACGCCCAAAGGATACAACAGCATGGGTATGGACCAAGACGATATGGTACTCGCACCGTATACTACGGTACAGAAACGCATTCTCGCCATTACCTACTTGCAAGGTATCTACTGTTCGGCATTGTCGGAAGAACTTACCCCTCAGGCAACCGAAGAAATCAGCGAGATTCTACGGAAAAACCATAAAATAAAAGAAGGAGAAGATGATGATTTCGAAATACGTTCACAAGAAGAACTAAGTTCCATGTTAAGCTCGACAACCGACATGATGACAATCTTGCTCGCCTGCATTGCAGGTATATCGTTATTAGTCGGAGGTATCGGAATCATGAATATCATGTATGTCTCCGTAACGGAACGCACTCGGGAAATAGGGCTGCGCATGTCCATCGGAGCCAGAGGTATCGATATCCTCGCCCAATTCCTTATCGAAGCCGTTCTCATCAGCGTCACCGGCGGCATTATCGGGGTCGTCTTCGGAGTAGGTGCATCGGCAATCGTCAACGTCCTGTTCAAATGGCCTGTCTACGTACAAGCCTATTCGGTCATACTTTCTTTCTTCGTTTGTACGATAACCGGAATATTCTTCGGTTGGTATCCGGCTCGTAAAGCCGCTAATCTCGATCCCATCGAAGCGATTCGCTACGAATAATTTCACTTTTACCTTTCAAATGAATATATTTGTACAATGGCATCCGATAAGCTACATCTAAGTAAAAAATGGAATACCGTCTTTATACATCTGGCGGCATGGAGTATCTTGTTTATTTTTCCACTCTTGTTTATCGAACGGTTCGGAAACATCAACCGAATGCACAATTTCAGCCTGATAAAATTTTATATCCAACCGATTTGCATAGCCTGTATTTTTTACATCAACTACTTATGGCTCATCGATAAAGTCCTGTTTCGTAAAAAAAACATACGATTCATTCTCTATAATTTGTTACTGGTAATCATGGCCAATATAGCCATCTATTTGGTACACCGCATGGTCATTCCCGAGAGCATTCTGCATCAAAGACCCACTCCCATTCCCCCTCCTCGTCCGGGGTTCATGCAATGGCAAGATTCCATTACACTGGTTCTGGTCGTTGGGCTGAGTGCCGCTATTAAAGTCACTCAAAAATGGATCACAACCGAAAAAGAACGTAAGCAGTTAGAACAGGAACGTACCGAAGCAGAATTGAAAAATTTGAAAAATCAACTCAATCCTCATTTTCTATTCAATACGCTCAACAATATCTACTCGCTTATCGCTATCAGTCCCGAACGGGCCCAAAGCGCAGTTCTTGAACTGAGCAAGTTGTTGCGTTACGTCCTCTACGAAAATACACAGCCCTATGTTCCTATGGAAAAAGAACTGGAATTCAACCATAACTACATCGAGCTCATGCGATTGAGGCTTGCCCGCCACGTCCAAGTAGATGTAAATATTCCTACCGGCTTGTGTCGAGGGTATAAAATAGCACCGTTGCTTTTCATCACACTCATCGAGAATGCTTTCAAACACGGGACCAGCGCATCTACCCGATCTTTCGTAAAAATCAATATGTCCGAACCTTCACCGGGAGTTATCGAATGCGATATAGAAAACAGCAGCTTCCCGAAAAATGAAACCGACAAGAGCGGTTCGGGTATCGGACTAAAAAATCTATCCCGACAACTCGAACTTCTATACCCGGGAAAATATAATCTGCATGCCGAGAGCGATTCGCACATCTACCGCTCCATGTTGACTATCGACCTGAATTAAATAAACACTGCGACTATGATATTGAAATGTTGTATTATCGACGATGAACCCCTTGCAATCGAGCTACTGGAAAGCTATGTCAAGAAAACGCCTTTTCTACAATTGGAGGCTTCGTTTACCTCGGCTGTTCAAGCGATCGAAAGAATCTCGAAAGGAGATATAGATTTGATATTTCTCGATATACAAATGCCCGAGCTGGACGGTATGGAATTTTCCCGCATGATAGAAGGGAAAAGCCGTGTCATTTTCACTACGGCATTCGGACAATATGCCGTAGACAGTTATAAAGTCAACGCCGTCGATTATTTGTTGAAACCTTTTGCCTACACCGATTTCCTGAAAGCGGCACAAAAAGCGTTGCAATGGTTCGAATTATCGTCCGGGACGGGTGAAATGCATTCCCCAGACAAATCATATATCTTTGTAAAAAGCGATTATAAACTTAAACAGATTCCCCTCGATAAAGTACTCTATATCGAAGGGCTGAAAGATTATGTAAAAATTTACCTCGAAGACGAACCGCACCCCATTCTTTCCCTGCTTAGCTTGAAATCCCTCGAAGAGATGTTACCCGATAGTCGGTTTATTCGGGTGCACCGGTCGTTCATCGTGCAGGGCTGTAAAATCAAAATGATCGATCGCAACCGAATCGTATTTGGCAAAGAATACATTCCTATCTCAGATACTTACAAAGATTCTTTCGCCGAATTTATCTCCCGCCACACTCCGCTATCCAACAAATAGAACGAGAGACATAAGTCTTGTTCGACCCATGCCTCTCGCTCGTTACTTAAATTTATTTCAGTTTTAGGAAGCATCATAAATCCTGCGCAGAAAGGAACCCAACTGTCCGACACACAACCCGCAAGCCACAGACAATCCCATGTAAGCCAACCAAGTGTGTGCACAAGTCCAACAAGGATTGTAAATCATTTCTTTGGCAAATATCAAGCATAGAACCGTACAAATTGCAATAACAAGTACCGAAACGACAAATGAAATTTTGGCTTCTATGCTCCATCGCTTGCGAGGCAGTCTATTCAACACCCTACGAGTGAACCACTTATCTGTCCGAAGTTCCAACGAATGATCGCCGAAAAACTCCCGCCACTGATTGTCATTCCATTCATTCATATCCGTTTTTCTTTAAATATTCACCCAATTTTTGTTTTGCACGAAATAAATGCGACTTTACCGTACCTTCCGATATACTCATAATCTCTGCTATCTTTGCCACGGCAAGGTCCTCGACGAAGAATAAGGTTATCGCCGTTCGCTCCTCGGGGCGTAAAATAGACAAAGCTCGCGATATATCGATATTCCGGTCCACACACTCAGGAGGTTGCGCCAACAGATTGGCCGCCTCGTCCACAGAAGCATCCTCCCATTCCCGGCTCTTTCGTAACTCATCGTAAAACACATTGTAAGCTACTCGATAAATCCATGTCGAAAAAGAAGACAAGCCTTTATAACTACGCAAATTATAATAAACTTTGATAAAAGTCTCCTGCGCCAAATCATCGCTGAGCACTGGATCTCCACCAGTAAGATTCAGGAAAAAGCGTTTCAATCGCACTTGATACTTATCGACAAGGCAGGCAAAAGCCCGCCGATCGTCGAACAAAGCACAACGAGTCACCCACGCTATATCCTCGTTCTTATTCATCGCTCCGGCCTACTCGATTTCGGTAGTTTGCTCATCGGTATCACGAACTTCCTTTCGCGATTCTACCCGATAAAGAATCAGTTTCCCTATACCTATCAAAGTGAATATGGCCGCCAAACCAACCAAAAGAGCCCCGAAACCTTCGTCCAATTCATAAGCTCCACCTATACACCATATAAAAGACCCGATTCCGACAGCCGTACAAACAAGACCTTGATTCAGAGTGGAAAATTTACTGGGTCGCTTCGACTCCGGTTCGTCGAAAAAGCCTTCGGGCAATTCTCGACCCGACTCTATCGCTTTCTCCATCACCCGATAGCGGGATTGTACTTTTTTATTACGATAATAAATATAGAAAAAGACAATTAAAAAAGCGATAAGAAAAGGTGAAACAATAGCAAAAAGAGGAATCAAAGAATCTATTATATCCTCGGCATCCGGCTCATTTTGAAAGAACATTCTATCCCGTTCAACTGCGAGTTCCTTCATACGTATTTGGAAAGCCTCGCTCGGAGTCATACCGTTAAGCGTGTCGGCTACGACCGCTTCTTGTTGTGCCGCAGGAACATTCGATTCCAGAGGAGCTGTTGCCTCGGCTGCTGTTACGGCTACTGTCCACGATACGATAGACAAAAGCATCATCATAAACATCTTTTTCATATTCTCTTCTACTTTAATTTTATAGGTTATTCATAATCGTTCTCTTTCCGGAAATTCAATCATTAGACGTAACCAACCACTCGTTTGGTTGCAGAAACCTTGAATTTTTTTCAAAAATAGTCTAAATGAAGAAACGGTACACATTATCTGCATGAAAATGAGATTAAAGAATGTTCACTCTTTCTGTTGCTCCCGTATCATCGCAAAATGGAATATCGACGACATAAAAGAGATGAAACTAATCGACAGAAAGATTCATTAAAAGAAGGCAAAGGAAGTACCCAAAAGAGAAGTCCATATTTTATAAGCGAACTTATAAAATACCCGGCATAAAGAAAATCGAAACAAAACGGACAACAAGCGGGTAAAAAAAGTAATTTTGCATACCTAAACCAAACAAAGGATTCATGAAACAAAAAGAAATCAATAAAGTCGAAATACGCAATCTTCAAAAAGAAGATTACGACCAACTGGCTAGTTCTTTCACCCGTGTCTATGCCGACGGTAGCGACGTATTTTGGACTCCCGAACAAATCGACAAACTCATTCGCATATTCCCCGAAGGACAAATCGTCACGGTCGTCGATGATAAAATCGTGGGCTGCGCCCTCTCTATCATCGTAAACTATAACGATGTAAAGAACGACCACACCTACGCCCAAGTCACTGGTAACGAAACATTCGACACTCACACACGGAAGGGAAATATCCTGTATGGTATCGAAGTGTTCATACACCCCGATTATCGGGGTCTACGTCTCGCCCGACGTATGTACGAATATCGCAAAGAGTTGTGTGAAAAGCTCAATCTGAAAGCGATCATGTTCGGCGGACGTTTGCCGAACTACCACAAATACGCCGACCGAATGCGCCCCAAAGAATACATCGACAAGGTGCGTCAACGCGAGATATTCGACCCGGTGCTATTGTTCCAACTCTCCAACGATTTCCACGTCCGTAAGGTAATGCGAAACTATTTGCCCAACGACGAGGAATCGAAACACTTCGCCTGTCTGCTCCAATGGGACAACATCTACTATCAAGAGCCTACCGAAGAATATATATCTCCTAAGACCACCGTGCGGGTAGGCCTCGTACAATGGCAAATGCGTAGTTACAAAACGCTCGACGATCTTTTCGAGCAAGTGGAATTTTTCGTCGATTCCGTAAGCGGTTATCAAAGCGACTTCGTCCTCTTTCCAGAGTATTTCAACGCCCCGCTCATGGCTCGGTTCAACGATGCGAGCGAATCGCAGGCTATCAGAGGATTAGCCCGATATACCGACGAAATACGAGAACGTTTCATCAATCTTGCAATTCGGTACAACATCAACATCATTACAGGAAGTATGCCGCTGATTAAAGAAGACGGACTGCTCTACAACGTAGGTTTCTTATGCCGTCGAGACGGTACTTACGAAATGTATGAAAAACTACATGTCACCCCCGACGAAATGAAATGCTGGGGATTGAGCGGCGGTAAAGCCATTCGGACTTTCGAGACCGACTGCGCCAAAATCGGAGTCTTGATTTGTTACGATGTCGAGTTCCCCGAACTCTCCCGAATCATGGCCAGCGAAGGTATGCAAATATTGTTCGTTCCGTTCCTCACCGATACCCAAAACGCCTATTCCCGTGTAAGAGTCTGCGCACATGCCCGTGCCATTGAGAACGAATGCTTCGTAGTCATAGCCGGTAGCGTAGGCAACCTGCCCAAAGTACACAACATGGATATTCAATATGCCCAGTCGGGAGTTTTTACCCCCTGTGATTTCGCATTCCCGACAGACGGACGCAGAGCCGAGGCTACCCCGAACACCGAAATGATTCTTATCTCGGACGTCGATTTGGATCTTTTGAACGAATTGCACACCTACGGTAGCGTGCGCAACCTCAAAGATCGCCGCAACGATCTCTATGAAGTGAGAATGAAGAAATAACAGAAACGAAAAACGGTCTCTTGAATGTTCAAGAGACCGTTTTCATCGAGCGGCAAACGAGACTCGAACTCGCGACCCTCAGCTTGGGAAGCTGATTTCAGAAACATATATAAATATTTGATTTTCAGATAAAAGCAAAGGATTACGCACCATCAAAAGACAAGTTTTAGAATATTTATTCAAACATAGACCCCTCTCCGAATATTATCCATTCCAATGAAACCCCATAATCATAAACAAGATAATATATCCATTCGGGCTTCAAAACACTACGGTCTGGATTTTTTCTCACATTTGCTATATTGGTACGAGTTATATTGTGCTTCCTCGTGAATGTTTTAAGCCCACGAATGCGTTTCTGTGCTTTGAGCATATCAATAGCTTCAAAGAAACGTTTAGTTATAGCGATTCCTTCTTTAGAAATTTTCATGACTCAAATTTTAGTCTTTGAAATCCATAGATGATTACATATTTGTTTTTATAATCGCTTCATACATCCGAGTACATGGAATACATGTCTTATCATATTTTTCGGTAGTTCTTGTATTCCGTATTCAGGAGATCTGTTTGTTGGAATTAAAGAATAACTATCTGGGTTGGATGCAGGACCTATCCTTTTTATAGTTCTCATGTTGTTGGTTGTGACAATAGCGTAAACCTCACCATAAGGTAGAAAAGAAGCATCCTCTATTTCCTTTAGAGCTATTATATCGCCATGTGTTATTTCGGGCTCCATTGAATGTCCAGTGACATTGCACCAACATGTAGCTTCGTTGTATTTCTTGAAATTAATAAGATATTCTGGATTTATAGTTTGGTCATTCATAACTAAATCAAAACCTCCGATAAAGTCCACATTATAATAAGGTACACCAATAGTGTAACTTATTTTAGGTTTTATTTTTTCAAATTCGTCTTCAATCAATTCTCTTGATTTTCCAGATAAATCGCCAAATAATCTTCTATTTTGAAAATGAATATAATCTTTATCATTTCCCATTGCCAAATCTTCTGATGTCGCTTTATGAGTAGCCCTTTCGTATGTATTATCATCTAAAAATGTCATAATAGGAATACGCAATATATTAGCCCACTTTTCGATGGTTTGGCTATCAACATTATCCATTTTATAATATTTATACACCATTCCTTCTGTTACACCTATCATTTCTGCAAATGATTTAGCAGAAATATTATGGTATTTTAAAAAACCCTTCAGCCGCTCTCCTATAATCATAGTATATCATTTTATAATTATTAACTATAATAGTAGTATAGTTTTACTATAATATTATTATATTTGCAATACCAAACCAATTAAACATTACAAATATAATGGAAAGTGACAATAAGACAAACACATTAAAGCCTAAAAGTAAAATAATGACACTGAAAGGCTATTACAAAAGTTTACCTGATCCGACATACCCCAAAAAAGATTTCATTAACACCATCGCCGAAAGATGTAATGTAACTCTTACCACAGCCAATAACTGGATTAAATATGGCATAAAGCCTAATAATCCAGAGCATGTACAAATATTATCAGAAATTACTGGTATTTCGCCAGAACGCCTTTGGGATTAAATTCATAACAATGAAAGATTTAGAGTTTTACATATTTGAAAATGAACTTTGGTGTATTTCATCTGACAAAAAAAATAAAAGAATTTCTGAAAACGATACAGAGATTATAAATGAAATTCTTTCTATTGTCAGAGAACAATATCCAAATGCTTATAATGCCCTATCAGAATGTTATATAAAAAGCTCTAAAAACGTCCCTTATTATCAATATCTAATGGCTAGACGTTTTGCTAAATGCAATTTTGGTAATCTTGATAGCACTGTCGAAGACATAAATAACAATGGTAAAGTAAACTTTGAACATGTTCAATGTCCTTTAAGAGGAGAATGTAAATATGAAGACATTATTTGTAATCCTCAATTTAATAGCAGCTTATCCGATGCTGAAATGAGAGTTATGAAACTTGTCTATGATGGAAAGAGCAATGATGATATTGCTGATTCTTTATACCTATCTCCTCATACTGTGAAAAATCATATCAAATCTGTTTACAGAAAACTTTGTATTCACGAGAAATCGGAATTTATCCAGTATGCACACAATAACAACCTTTTTAATGATTAACTATGTTAAATGAAGCCATTTTAAAGATTGTACTAAACGACAAAACATTTAGTCAACGAGAAGCTGAAAAAATAGTAGGAAGCCGAAACCGACTATTTGAACTAGTTGGGAATGGGTCTATCCGTGCAGAGAAGAAACCGTCAGATAGACAAAACGGAAGATGGTATTGTAATGCTTACGATGTAATCAAATTCGCCTGTATAAAATAAGCCCCTTAATAGCATGAACACAACCTGTATTATCCCACGGTCAACAATCGAGAAACGATATGACAAGGTAAGGGAAGATTTCAACGACCAATACGACAACTCCCCTTACAAATTGAAATGTAAGGAATTTTATCTGGGAGGCGGGGTAGAAAATTACGAGGTCGCCAACAAGATACTATTGATGAACGAGGAAGAAATAGCCAAATCCTACCTCGAAGATTGTGACCCGAAAGACTGGCAGAGCATTCGTCGATACCGGGAAGACCTCATGTGCGATGCCACGGACATCTACAAAACGGCTATCGCTATGGTAAAAGCCGATATTCAGAAACTAAAAAACATACAGGACGAGGTAGAAAGTTTTCTTGACGACCATATAGGAGAAAACATGGACGGTCATTATCTCGACGGAGATATAAACTATGAAGTAGATTTGATCGACAAAAACGCCGACGTCCGCATTCATTACGACGCATACAATCACAAGGAGTGGGACAACGGCGACTATTTAACGCCACGTTCCGACAGTGGCTACATCGATACGGAATACACGGTAACCGTATTCGACGAATGTGGAAATGAAGAATTTGAGTTTAACGGTAATTTCCAAATATAACAGTCATGATATTCTACAAGTTATTTACCCTGCTCGCCATACTGCTTATGCTTTCCTCGATATTCGGGGTAGTCGCTTCGCTCATCAACGCCAACCTTTGGCAACTGGTGATAAGCATATCCCTGTTCGCACTGTCGTCGATGGCTCTTGCAGGGCAACAACAAACCGATAAGAAATAAATTATAGTTCCATATAAATCAAGCATATTCACCGCCCGTCCGGGAGGATATGCGGTGTATAAAAGAAACATAACCCTTTAAACAAAAAAATATGTCAGAGTACGAAGTATTACAGGTTCAAGCACAGCCACAAGTCATGCAAATAGACGCCCTCGAACGGGCAAATGTAGATTCGCAAGTAGCCACGGCCAAGCAATATCCGAGAGACATTAGGCGGAGTATAGATAACTCCATCGTCATGGCGACAATGGACAAGGAGACGGCTCAATCCTGCGGTTATGCCCTTCCACGGGGAAATAAACCCATTACCGGCCCTTCTGTCCATCTTGCCAAGATAATCGTATCGAATTGGGGAAACATGCGTACAGAGGCCAAAGTCGTACAAATTACCGATCGTCAAATTATAAGTCGGGGTACGGCGTGGGATTTGGAAACGAATGTGGCAAGCGCATTCGAGGTTCGACGGTCCATAATCGACAAGTACGGCAAACGGTATTCCGACGACATGATAACCGTAACCGGCAATGCGGCCAACGCAATAGCCTACCGAAATGCTGTTTTTTCGGTCATACCCAAGAGCATAACGGATAAAGTCTATCGGTCAGCGCAGAATTTTATAACAGGCGACCTGTCAAACGAAGACAAACTCAAAAAAGCAAAAGCAGAATGGATTGAATTCTTCAAGAACGAGTACAACATCACCGAGGAGGAGATTATAAAACTGTGCGGCAAGCAGACTATCACCCAGATACGAAGCAATGAGATTGCCCTTCTTTCCGGTATTCATCAATCCCTCAAAGATGGAGATACGACGGTAGATGAGATTATGAAGCCATACCGAGGTACGAAAAGCAGCAAATTCAAAGAAATAGCCGGAGAAGCAGCCGGTGTCAAAGAGGGAATCAATCAGGAAGGAACTAAACAGACACTGTTCGACGATGGAAGCGCAAAGGACTCTTGAATGGTACAGGAAACGCCTCGGTTGTTTCACGGGAAGCCGCATAGGCGACCTGATGAAAACGAACCGGAGCGGCAACGGGGTCGGAGAATGCGCCATGAACTATATTTACCAAGTAGCGGGAGAGCGCATGCTCAACCCGGCTATGATAAACGACGATGGGTTTTTCTCCGACTATATCACCCAGACAGACATATCGACCAAGCAAATGCGATGGGGAACGGAGAACGAGCCCGATGCCCGGCGCATATACGAACTTAAAACAGGCCGCCGTGTCGTCGAGGTAGGACTATGCAAACACCCCACCATTGCCCATTTCGCAGCCAGCCCCGACGGATATTATTACGATGAGAATAAGCGGGAAAAAGGGGTAATCGAGATAAAAAGCGTGGGAACGGCCACATACGCCAAATACTTCCACAAGATAAAGGATAACGATACCCTCCTGTCCACGGAGCCTAAGTACTATTACCAAATCATGTCCGAACTCATGTGCGTTGAAGCCGATTGGTGCGATTTCATCGTATATAACCCGTTCGAGAAACCCTCCATGTTTATCAGACGGATATATCCCGATGATAACACCTTCAAGAAGATAGCCGAAAGGATATGCGAAGCCGATGAATTAGTCAATGAAATAATCAATTCATGAAAGACTATGAAATACAGTCAATCATTAGCCTGCTGGAAAGATCGGCAAAAGCGTTGGAAAAGTCCGACGACTACCGGCATAAAGAGCTGGCAAGATTGATGAGAAATAAAGTCAAACAATTAAATAAGGAATACAATGGACAAAAATGAGATCTTAAATAGCGACTGTGATGTCCGCCGTAGCGTGGCATGTAATCCCAACACGCCCGTCGAGGCACTCACAGAACTGGCAAAGGACAGCGACTGTATTGTCCGCCGTTATGCGGCAGGGAATCCCAACATGCCCTTAGAAGTATTGATTGAATTGGCAAAGGATAGCGACTGGTATGTCCGCAGGAATGCGGCAGAAAACCCCAGTACTCCCGCCGATGTGCTTACGGAGCTAGCAAAGGACAGCGACTGTGATGTCCGCCTTTCTGCGGCAGAAAACCCCAACACGCCCGTCGAGGCACTCACAGAACTGGCAAAGGACAGCGACTGGTATGTCCGCAGGAATGCGGCAGAAAACCCCAGTACTCCCGCCGATGTGCTTACGGAGCTAGCAAAGGACAGCGACTGTGATGTCCGCCTTTCTGCGGCAGAAAACCCCAACACGCCCGTCGAGGCACTCACAGAACTAGCAAAGGATAGCGACTGTGATGTCCGCCTTTCTGCGGCAGGGAATCCCAAGTTCAAAGAAGTTTTTAACCGATAAAAATTAAATGATGAAACGCAGACATAATTTCAACAGAGGACTAAGAATGGACTTGGCATGCGATAATGATTCATTCAGGCCTGTATTTTCATATATCCATTTTAAAGATGGTTGCGCTTATGCATGCGATACACATATCTTGGTAAAAAACAAGCTATCCGAATGTTCCACATTCACCGATGAAGAAATAGAAAAGCTCGATGGCAAGTTTATAGGCTCAAAAGCCTACAAGTCTATCCTCTCTTACGATATGGTACAAGTTACGGACATGGGGTTTGAATGTATATTGTATGACAATCAAAAAGTTATATACCCATTCTCCGAAGTCTATAAATACCCTGAAATGGAGAATGTAATTTCAGAACATCTAAAAGAGAGCACAGAAGGAATCACAAAGTTACGGATAGATCCTTCGTTCTTCTCCAAGATCGAAAAAGCTCTATTCAATTTTGAGTACGCATATATGCAGCTTTCGGAAGGCAATAAATCTTTGCTCGTTAAAAGCAAAGACAGCGATAGTATCGGAATCATTATGCTAAAATCAATATAGATTAAATACGAATCATTATGTTTTACGAAATCAAACTGAAAGTAGAAAAAGAGAACAGCAAAGGAGAGATGAAAGAAGTCATCGAACACTTCATCACCGATGTAGTACTGTTCGCCGAGGCCGAGAAAAAAGGACTTGAACAGTACAACGGAAATTGCGATGTAATCTCTATCACCCGCTCGAAAGTTGTCGAGATAGTCAACGAGAAGGAAGAAGACAAGCCCTTCTACAAAGCCACGTTGATAGACATATTCATCGATGACAACGGCAATGAAAAGGAAACGAAGTACTACAACCTCGTTTGCGCCAAAGACATCACCGAAGCCAACCGCCTTATGCAAGAACACATGAGACAAGGTCTTAACGACATGCGGCTGGACGGAATTGTGAAAACCAAAATCATAGACCTGATATAATGAGAACGATCATAACTATATTTATTTGGTTCATACTATTCATGGCCGGTATCACAGCGTCATTGACAATGATTTCTACTCCTAGCACAGTAGAAAACATATTAGGTTGTATCCTCTTTTGCTTCATACTATCCATTTCAATAAAGACCAATTGTTTAACATCAATCAAATTAAAAAAGAAACATGAAAAGTAAATTCATTATCGGCTTGATAGCCGTTTTCACATCGATGTCGATGACCTCTTGTTACGAGCGAGTAGATGCCGGATACGAAGGCATTAAAGTCAATCTTTATGGAGATTCCAAAGGCGTTGACAATGTAGCATTGGTTACCGGTGCAGTATGGTATAATCCGATAACCACAGCTGTTTATGAATATCCTACATTTGTCCAGACAGTAGATTATGAACCGTTCACTATCAATGCCAAAGACGGTTCATCATTTTCTGTCGATCCGACCATTTCCTTGAAGATAGTAGACGGAAAAGCCGCACAAGTATTCGTGAAATATAGAAAAGACAATTTAGACGACATAATCAATACGACCCTATATAACTATGTAAAGAACGCATTTCGAATACAGTTAAATGCCTATACTACCGACGAGCTGGTCAGCAAACGGGAAGAGTTTGAGAAGGCCATAGAAGACAGACTGTCCAAAGAGTTGCTCGCAGAGAATTTCCAGCTCGAACAAATGACATCCGGCTTACAATATCCACCGAGTTTGGTTGCCGCCATAGATGCCAAAAACAAGGCTGTACAAGATGCTTTGAAAATAGAAAATGAAGTAAAAGCAGTAGAAGCAGCGGCAAAGAAAAAGGTTGCCGAAGCGAAAGGACAGGCAGACGCATTGAAAATAAAAGGAGATGCCGAGGCTGAATATAACCGAAAAATATCAGCCTCTTTATCCACTCTGATAATACAGCAGAATATGATAGAGAAGTGGAACGGGAATCTACCGACAGTTACCGGTGGTGGTTCAATGATATTCGACATGAATAAATTCATAAAATAAGACATAATGTGAGACATTCCCCGCAAGCCGAGCCGGGTACGTGGTCGAGCACCATACGGAGAAAGGAACTGCGGGGAGAAATTAGCCATAAGTGTTTTAGGTGGTATCGGCAGTGTCGGAATTGGTATACGATAAAGTGTAGCTCTTATAGATAGGTTGGCAATGGCACAGCTTGTAGAGGCGTAGCCGTAAAATAAAAATTACCGCTTGACAATTCTCCTCCGAGTTTAGGCATACGAAAGTATCGCACGGTGAGCGCAACCTCACAAATTAAAACTACTAAGTGAAAGTCTTAGAAAAACTCCTATCATGCGGGTTCGAGTCCCGCCTGCCGAACAAAAAGAGAAAGATACAATATAATGGAAGAACAGGCCACATACAACAGAAAAATAAAATACGATGTAGTGATAGGGATAGACCCCGACGTTGAGCGCAGCGGCTACTCCGTATTGGACACAAGGAAAATGAAAATGGAGATGAGTGTTTGCCCATTCCCCTTGTTGGTAGAGGGCATAAAAAAACTTCATGAGCACTGCAAGAAAAACGATGAACGAGTGGCGGTATATGTCGAGGCAGGTTGGAAGAACAAATCAAACTGGCATTTGTCACCGAAAGACACACGGGCGAGCGCAGCCAAGAAAGGCGAGCATGTAGGTCGCAACCAAGAGACCGGTCGCAAGATAGTCGAAATGCTGAGGCATTACGGAATACAAGTCATGGAGCAATCCCCATTGCGCAAGTGCTGGCAAGGGAAAGACGGCAAGATCACCCATGAAGAATTGAAGCGGTTGTGCCAGATGAGCGGGATAGAGTTTAACATACCCCGCAGTAACCAAGAAGAAAGGGACTCTGCCCTGCTCGCTATCACCTGCTCCGGATTGCCCATTAAATACAAAGTCGTTGAATCAAACTTTAATAAGTGATATGGACTTGAAAGAATTAAGAGAGCGACAAAGCTGGACCCTGCGCCAAAAGATAGACCACAGCCTCGGTGTGATAGACCAATTCGTATCACGTCTAAACGGTCAGGTTTACGTTGGGTTCAGTGGCGGAAAGGACAGTACCGTGTTACTTGATTTATGCCGTATCGTCAAACCCGATATAAAGGCTGTTTTCTGCAATACGGGCAATGAATATCCCGATATAGTAAGGTTCGTCCGAGAGCTTAAAAACACAGAAGGATATGACATTGAAATTATATATCCAACATTAAAGCCAGCACAGGTATTTGAAAAATACGGATTCCCACTTATCAGTAAATCAACATCTGCTATAATAGGTAAGGTGAGAAAAAAACCAGACGGCAAAGTTTTTGAAAATTTTGTAGTAAAACGTCATAGTATATTTAAGTTGGCGAAGAAATGGATGTTTTTGATTGACGAAAAGTTTGATGTAAGCGAAAAATGCTGTAATCAATTAAAGAAAAAGCCATTTCATGAATATCATATAACAAGCGGGTTGTTTCCAATAAGCGGAGAAATGGCATCTGAAAGCATTCAGCGTCAGATGAAATACTTACAAGCTGGTGGTTGTAATCAATTTGACGATACAACCAATTCAAAGCCTCTATCAATTTGGCTTGAAGATGACATTTGGGCATACATAAGAGAGAGGGGATTGAAAATTGCAGATATATACCATAAAGGGGCAAAACGAACAGGCTGTATGTTCTGCGGATATGGTTGCCAATTCAAAGACGACAACCGGCTTCAACTTTGCTATGAGTTGTACCCCAAGATGTACAATCACTTCATGAACTATACGAACAACGGCGTTACTTATCGAGAAGCGATGAGAAAGGTATTAGCTGTAAATGGGCTGTTTCTCCCCGATGAAAAGCCAAAAACACTTTTCGATTGAAATGAGAATCTAAAATAAACAAATGATATGACAGCAGAAGAATTTATAAAATCGGTAAGCGTAGAAGATTGCGCAGGCGGGCATATATACCGTAGAGTTTCAGAAGATAATGCCTTAAAAGCTATTGAGATGACGAGACGCGAAAAAGCGCAGACATTTGTCGGTATGCAGGGCTGGATATGTCCTAAGTGCGGTAGGGTTTATTCGCCAATGACATCTATGTGCACATATTGCCACAACGAAAACATCATAAATTCACCTTCTTGCATAGGTTGAATTTCAGGGAATAATCTTGAAAAATCAAATCTTAATCAGTTATGAATAATCTTGTATTCAAAGGTCAGAACAACCAAGCACTGACAAACAGTTTGTTGGTCGCTGAAAAGTTCGGGAAAGAACATAGGCATGTATTGGATGCAATTTATAATCTATTTGTTTCGGCCGAAAATTCGGCTCAAACTAATAATCAACAACTTACAAAAATGTTCGCATTGGTTGAGTACGATGTGCCTTTAAACAACGGTACAGGTGCAGTACGCAAAGCCCCTATGTATGTTATGAATCGTGACGGCTTCACTTTGCTGGCTATGGGCTTCACCGGCGAAAAGGCTCTCAAATTCAAACTCGATTACATCAACGCTTTTAACCAAATGGAGGAAACAATAAAAAGCGGAGGACACCACGTCCCCGGCTCTTTCCGTGAAGCCCTCCTGTTGGCCGCCGAACAACAAGCCCGAATAGAAGAACAGCAGAAGATGATAGAAGCCAACCGCCCCAAAGTCCTGTTTGCCGAGGCGGTGGAGACATCGCAACGCTCCTGCCTCATTGGAGAGCTGGCAAAAATCCTCAATCAAAACGGAATCAAGATAGGGCAAAACAGATTGTTCCAATTATTGAGAGATGAGGGCTACCTCTGTAAGACCGGCGAGAATTACAACCTACCTACCCAACGGGCTATGGAGATGAATCTCTTCGAGATAAAGAAAACGATCATCAACAAGCCCGACGGCACAATACTGGTAACGACCACTACGAAGGTAACCGGTAAAGGTCAAATCTACTTCATCAACAAATTTTTGCGTGAAAAACAACAGAAACAAGCCGTATGATAGACATCAAGCACATCATCGCCTCGATAGTCGAGGAAAAGAAAAAGAATAACAAGGAGCCCTCCATAGCGAGCTTTACCGAAATACAGTCGGTGGTTATCCGGTCACTCAAATCCGAGATAAACGAGTTATGCAAAACCGGTGAGATTGACAAGCACAAGACCCTGAACGGGTGGGCATTTTCAATTACTGAAACTACAAATTAAAAAAAAGTTTAATCATTTGATTTACAGATGTTTATATTTGTCAAAAAGTAAATAATATATTAAATTTACCATGTAATAAATAAGAACAATTATGAGCACAATCTTACAGTTTCCCAACCGTTTCACGTCAGTGGAAATTGTCATATTATGAGTAAAATTCATGAGTTTATAAAAAGAAAATAGGAACTAAATATACATGGGACGAAATAGAAAAATGGGATTGGACTATTTTCCTTTTGACATAGACACATTTCAAGATATAAGAATACGAAAGTTAATCAAGTATCAAGGCGGTAAAGCTATGACGGTATATGCTCTCCTGCTATGTCTTATCTACAAGGGTGGGTACTACATGATGTGGGACGAAGAGTTGCCCTTCATTATTTCGGAACAGACCGGGTTTGAAGAGGCATATATATCAGAAGTGATTAAGAGCTGTCTGGCACTGGGGTTATTTTCCAAAGAATTATTTGAAATGGAACATGTATTGTCATCGAAAGGAATACAGGAACGATACAGGGACATTTGCAAACAGATCAATCGGAAATGCGATTTTGTCGAATATTCCCTTATTTCTTCCGAGGAAAAACATATTTCCTCCGAGGAAATGCCTATTTCTTCCGAAGAAATGCCAATAAACTCTGAGAAAATACCACAAAAGAAAATAAAAGAAAAAGAAAAAAAAGAAATACTCTCTAACGAGAGTATAAAGAAAAAAGCGGCGTCCGCCGCCACGCACGAAAGGAAAGAAGCCTTTTATCATTCCCTTATCCCTTATGCCGACAAGTACGGGAAAGAAATGCTTCGGGCATTCTTCGACTATTGGTCGGAGATGAACGCCTCCCAAACGAAAATGAGATTCGAGAAACAGCCCACATGGGAGCTCTCCAAGCGGCTCGCCACATGGGCAAACAACGAGAAAAAGTATGAAAAAAATAGAAGAGCTGCTACCGGAAAGACCAAACAGGAGCGAGTTGCAGAGTTTGCGAAAGCCATCGCCACCAAGCTGGCAACGGGAGATACTGGCAACCTACAAGACGGGGGAGAATCTGCTCTGCCTTTTTAGCCCCGACAATCAAGGCCGCTATTGCCAGAGCCTCGAACGATGCTTTATCGGCAAAGCTCCGAGCATAGCCCGTGTATCGAGGACGTTCGGGGGCCACATCGCAGAGTCGTGGCTGGAAATACAGCTTCTCGACCTAGCCGAATTTTCGGGAGTCCGCAAGGACGGAATGACGGAAAAGGAATACGAGGAGATAGCCCGTATCATCATCTCCGGCTATGGCGATTTCAAGCTCACCGAGTTCATGGTATTCTTCCAGCGGTTCAAACAAGGGCTTTACGGAACGTTCTACGGAGTTTTCGATCCTATGGTGATAACAAGGTCGCTTCGAGAGTTCAGAGCCGACAGAGAGAAACTATTGCGGTTCTATGAGGACAAGAAAAGGCAGGAGGAAAAGGAACGGGAATGGGAACGAAGCAGAACCACCAGCCTCACCTTCGAGGAATGGGAAGAGCTCAAATGGCTGTTTAACATGGGATATGAACGAAAAGACGTTGAGCAATGAATTAGAATTATGAACACGACAAAAGAATCACCAACAGACCCCCTAGAAGACATCGTATCGGAGATACTGTCTCATAAGCCTGCGATCGGGTTACACGACCTGTTAATCATTTTCGACAGCCATAAGAAAGTATGGCAATGTTATTTCGAAAATGTTTCCGGCGTAGGCATGGATAGAGATTTGAGAAAGGCATTATTAGAGTTAATGGAAATAAGAGTAAAAAGTATACGGATATGGGAGAAACCGAACTTATGAAAGGAGGAGAATAAATGGATACAAACTTATCTATATCACAAATACATTTGGCATTACGTAACAGTGGGATATGGAATAAACGTTCGGATATTATGATTCCCAATCTATCATGGGGATTACTTGATTATGAAGCTGATTTTGTTGTGCTATCTAAAAGTGGCTATCTTACAGAAGTGGAAATAAAGCGTTCGTGGGAAGATTTTAAAGCAGATTTCAATAAAAAACATAAACATGATGCCGATCAAGTTTACTATTTCTACTACTGTGTGCCAGAAAAAATATATGACAAGGTAATATCATTTTTTCAATTGAAAAGTTCCGATAATATCAATATTAATTTACCTGCTGTAATTTACTACACAGAGAGTGGCAATATAGTACGAACTGGTTTTGGTAACCCTTATTCAAGAGGGAAACGTCGTAAATTATTCTTGGAAGAACAATTAATAATAGCTCGATTAGGACAGTTAAGATATTGGAACTTATTGGAGAAAGGAGGAGAGCAATGAAAGCAAAAATTAAATCGACTGGCGAAGTCATAGAGGTATCACGGATAGAAAATATTATCACCAAAAGAGGAGTGGAGCGTCAATATGTTGATAACAAGCGTAGTTGGTGTACATACGTGCAATCAGAGCTTGAATTTATTAAAGAAGAACCACACAAGAACATTGATTGGGAGCAACGCAGGTATGAGATAGCCAAAGATATGATGACTGCTGCTGAACAACATAACAATGATACAACAGGATTCAAAAATACAATGGCACAAGCGCAATATGCAATAGAATGTGCCGATGCGCTCATAGCAGAATTGAAGAAAGGAGGAGAGCAATGATTGAACGATTAAAATGCTGTATCAACATTCTGTTTGCAAAGCAATATATCGTTTTTACGGCAGACAAATACAAGATAGGTAAGTTCGGATCAGGATATATCCGTACAACTAATAAAGCATTCTTACAAGCGGCTATTGAGGTTATAGAGGAAATAGACAGTCATCTAGTTGAAGTTAATGAGAAAAATTGATAAACAATGAAAATAGAAGATATTGAAGATGGAGCATTAGATTGTGCCCTATTCGAAGATTATTACTATAATCCCGAATTGCAGCCTGCATATATAGATGGTTTCAAGCGTGGTACGAAATGGCGTATTGATTCAGTGTGGCATGAGGTAAGTGAAGAACCCGAAAGGAATAGAATATATCTTGCTCAACTTGGAGACAGTGCCTTTGATACCTTTTATGACTCTGGAAATTGGGTAAAATTTTCACGTGGAGTTAACATGCAACGTTGGGCATATGTAGAAGACTTGTTACCAAATAAACAGGAGGAATAGCAATGAGAAAAACGATATTAGATGCCTGTTGTGGGGGAAAGATGTTCTACTTCGACAAACATGACGAAAGAGTTCTTTTTCAAGACATTCGAAAGGTATCTACTCATTTATGCGATGGTAGATCATTTGAAGTAAATCCCGACATACAAGCCGACTTTACAAATATGCCCTACGAGGATAAATCTTTTTCGATGGTAGTTTTCGATCCGCCTCACTTATTAAGGAATGCTGGAAAGTCAAAGATGGCAGATATGTACGGAAGTTTGAACGAAAAAGCATCGCCAACAGGCTACCAACAAATTAAATACGGAGCTCTGTATTCAGATTGGCGTGATATGCTGGCAAAGGGATTTAAAGAATGTTTTCGAGTCCTGAAACCCGGAGGATTTTTGATTTTCAAATGGAACGAGACCGACATCAAAGTGTCGGAAGTTCTCAAACTCACACCTGAAAAACCAATATTCGGGCATATATCCGGAAAACGTTCTAATACGCACTGGATTTGTTTCATGAAAGAAATTATAAAGGAGGAATAAGAGATGTTTATTTTAAAATGGATAAAAGCAAAGAAAAACGGTATACCATTATATATTAAAGACAAATGGTATAATTATAGGGCGATGATGACAGAAAGTGAAGCGAAAACAACAGATCATATACAGATATACGATGACAATGGAAAATATATCGTCCCCAAAAGAGGAGTTACTGTTAATGTTTTTTTCTCAAAAAAGAAAGTTATAGCTACTTATGTAATAATAGGGATTCATGAAGAATCGCGGAATAAGGATTGGTTATATGCTTACGATTGGGTAAATGTAGATTTATTTTTCGTCGGAAATATAAAAAAGATATGAGAAAGGAGATAAGCCATGAAAGAAAAAAGGTTTATATAAATTAAATAAAGAAGCCAAAACAGGGGAAATAATAGAATGTCCAGTTTGTCATAAAAAATTTGTAAAGCGTCAATATTCACAAGCTTTTTGTTGTACAAATTGTAAAGATAAATTTTGGAATAGACATAATCCAGATAGACATAAATATGATATTTACTATAATGATATTGATTCTATGGATCATGAATGGGACGAATCATTTGGTGTAGCAGAATATCAATGATTAAATGATCTGACAATATAACGACAGAGTATGTGGATTTTCCCGCTTTCATTCAATAGTTTAATTAACAGTGTTGTATTATGAAAGAATGTTTGATAAAATTCCAATGTTCACACGAGTGGATAATATTACATACTACCCATTATCCGAATTGCGATGTTATCCTGCTTACATGTAAGAAATGTAGAAAACTAAAAAGTAAAATAGTATGACAGTACAAGAATTGATTGACGAACTTATGAAAGTTCCAGATAAGTCAGCCGAAGTGTTTTATCTTTCAGATAGTGGCGATTTCTTTAATAATTTAGAAGTCTATTCTATGGGTAAGATATATGGAGACGACGAGGTTACAGAAGTTTATCTAATTAATGGCGATTGAAATATGAAGAAAATAATGTTCAATGATAAATACGGACTCACCCAAGCCGTACTTGAAGGTAGAAAAACTCAGACGAGAAGGATTATAACCTATCCTAAGACATTCAAAGGAAAGAATGTATGTGGACTTTGGGTGTATAGATGGAAAGTAGATGGAGCTATTACAGAGATATGTATGTATGATGAAGATGAAATCTCCATTGACGGAGGGCAGATATTACCAAAATACAAAGTAGGTGAAATCGTAGCCGTCGCTCAAAGCTACAATTCCTTTTACAATGATGAGTGCAATCCCAATTTATTTCCAAACGGTGCAGGCTGGACAAATAAAATGTATGTGAAGCCAGAGCTAATGCCACACCAAATCCGCATAACCAATGTACGTGCTGAACAGTTACAAGATATTTCAGATGAAGATTGTTTGAAAGAGGGAATAATAAAAGGCAAAGTCGGCAGTGAAGATACCCATTTTATGGACGCATATTATATTCCGACATTAAAAAAAGATCCTTTTTGCACGCCACAAGGGGCTTATTCATACTTAATCGACAAGATAAGCGGTAAAGGCACATGGGAGAGAAACCCCTATGTATTTGTGTATGATTTCGAACTGGTAAAGTGAAATTATGGAAGTAGATAAAATAAAGGCATTTGATTATATGCTCCACCTTTTTGAGGAGTGGCGGGATAATCATGAAACGATTAAGGGCAAGCCGTTTCCTAAACTTACAGCCATGAAACTGCTGTTTTTGGCTGCTGCTCCTAAGAAAGATAGAGGCGATGACCTTTTGGATATATTCGATAATTTCTATGCTATGCCATATGGCCCGGTGGAGAGTGATGTATATAATGCAATGTGCAAAGATAAACTTCCTTCGTTTTCGGTTAAATATCGTAGTATTGAACCAAGAGAAGGTGCGGAACCGTATAACGCAAAAAGATATAATTGCAAGCTTTATCACAGAGTAAGAAATGCTGTAAATGACCTGAGAGAGAAAAACGAAAAATTGGTATTACTAAATGCTTTTGAACTAGTAGAGATTACTCATAGATGGTCTAGTTGGAATCGGGCGATGGATTTTGCTGAATTTATGAAGCAATTGAGTGCCAAGATGTCTATTGATTCTATTAGGGATTCAAGCAAGATATTCGATTTAAAATGAAATATAATCATGGAAAGAAAAGAAGTAGGAGTAGAGATGAAAGGGAATGCCTGTACATTCCCATAGAAAGCGAAATCACGCACTTTTCTTATCGCTCACCAAGAACGAAAAGTATTTAGACCTTTTAGGGTAAATCTTTTTACCGTTCTTGATGATATAACGGCAGAATATGCGGATTTTCCCACTTTCATTTTGAACTTGATCTTTCACATTAACACCTCCTTTCCGTTTTGCCTGCCGACCTGTATCGACAAGCTATAAGTTGCACCCTGTCAAGTGCAACTAAAAAAAGCCCAAAGTTACAGGACATTGGGCTTAATGTCTTTCTCACACGAGAATGGACAAGATGATGGCGAATGACAGTTCGCCGGATCGGAGGTGTTAATGTTCCGAATCAAGTTCGATGCAAATATACTTCGATATTTAGTTATCAAATATCAAATTAACTCTTTTAATAGTTTAGTTAACATTGTTGTATTATGAGTAAAAAGAAAATCTACATCTCCCTACCCATTACTGGCAGGGACTTCGATGAAGTGGAAAGTGAAATACTATACGTTTCGGGAGTCCTCGAAATGAAAGGATACCGTGTCGTCACACCGATAGACTTCGATGTAAACCCCGATTTGGACAAACCCTATCATGAACTTCTGGGAAACGATATAAAGGCTCTTATGGAATGCGATGAGGTATGCCTTTGCCCCGGTTGGGAAAAATCCAAAGGCTGCCAGTTAGAACATTTCGTGGCCCAACTATGGGATAAGGAGATAATAGAATTTGAACGATTAAAATGCAGTAAGATATGGAAAGAAAAGTAGGAGAAATATTTGAGTACAACGGTGAGTGGTATCAGTGCATAGTGCAGCCAAAAGGAACAGAGGGACAGTCCTGTTCTATTTGTTCTATGAATTTTGGCGGGAAATGCCCTATTCATGTAATAGAATGTGCAATGGAAGGTAGAAGTGATGGTAAATCTGTAATCTTCAAGAAACTTGAAAAGGTCGGAGAGCCTTACAAAGGTGAAGGAAAGATATTTCAACCCTATCAAGCCTATATAATTCCTGTTCCCAAATGGGACTACGAATTTTTTATGTTGCTACATCAAGAAACAAAAATCATTGATATAGAAGTCAAACAAAACAAAGAAAATATGGAAGAAAAGAAATTGAATCTAAGACCCTTTGACCTTGAAGCAGCCAAAGCTGGCAAGCCAGTCTGCACAAGAGATGGAAGAAAGGCGAGGATTATTTGCTTTGACGCAAAATATGATAAGCCAATTGTTGCTTTAATATACGATTGTAATAAAGAAACTGTTTTGCAATATCTTGAAAGTGGTAGATTTTTTGTCGACCAGATTGATAAATACGACCTCATGATGCTCCCCCAGAAGAAAGAGGGGTGGGTGAATGTGTATAATAGTCTTGGAGTAATAACATTTTCTCACAATCCTTATGACACAAAAGAAGAAGCAATGAAAGATAAAGGTAAGTATTATGTTGATACCGTTAAAATCGAGTGGGAGGAGTAACTATGAAGAAATTTTTATTGCTTTTATTAGTATCGCTTATACTAACAAGCTGCTATACAAATGGAGACTGTACAACTGCTGTAAAGGAAGCATACCCCGATAATGAGATATACCGGGTAGATGTAAATATATTCATACTTATTGATTCCATAGGAATATGGTATGTGAATGCAAATATGGGTGTAAAAGAACCATATACAGAAAAACAATTAGTTAAACTTTGGAATAATCATGGGAGAAATTGAATTTGGTAAATGTGAAATCTGTGGCAAAGAAGCACCATTAGAAAGGACTTATTTCTATTATCCTATTCATTGTGAATGCTGTGGTAGTAAGGACAAGAATGGACAAAAACAACATTTTGAAATGGTAGTACATTGCAAAGATTGTCCCGCTCCTATGCCCAAAGAAATACACCCGTTGCTCAAATCTATGCACGGTGAAGAACATAGAGCGAATATCACGAATATTTTGCCGACAGAAATTAGAGGTCAGTTTATTATAAATGATAAAATTATTAAGAAGTAGTAAGTTATGTGGATAGCAAGGGACGAAAGTGGAAAATTGTTTATGTACTCAACTAAACCATTTAAACGTGAGTGTACATGGGGATTTAAAGGCAAAAATACTATTGTTGTTGTATTAAGTGACAGTTTATTCCCAGAAGTAAAATGGGAAGATAAAGAACCAAGAGAGTTGATATTGAAATAATTGTGTAAGACAAGTAAATCATGGACATTGAAATATTGAAAGAGGAGTACAGCCGGAAGATGGAGAAAGCTCTGAGAAGGGGTGACTTCGCTCTGTTTGACAACTTACGAAGGCAATACGACCGGCTACTACAAACCCGTGAGCAAGTCACGGCAAAAACAATCACCGACACCATGAGCAAAGAGGACAAAGATAAATGTAATCGCCTCCTGAGAAAAATCCCAGTGTTGGCGGACATTGCAGAATCCTCCGCCGTCGATTTACTTTCACTACTGAAAAAATATGACGGAACTGTTACCCTTCCTATGCTGGAAGAACTGAGAGCGTTCAACCACATTGCCCGTGACCTGCGATCCATCATAGACCGTGTAGGCGACGAATCTTTTGCCATTTCCTTTGGAGATACATGTGACAGGGTGAACGAAAAAATCGAAAGCATATTTGATGAAAATTAGGAGTAAAATATGAGTTATAAAAAATTATTTGAAACATGATTGAGAGTATATACAAGTCATATCCTTTCTGCGAGAATTGGGAGAAGAAACATTGCAAGAGTGTCATTGAGGAAGCCTATCAGTGGGGTGAACAACTCAAAAAGAAAAATATTAAGCAAAAAATTAATACAAGAATAAACATGATGAGATTTTATAATGGGACGAAGCAGGATATAAATGGGAACTGCAAAGTTACCAAAAGTTAAACTATTAATTATGAGCAAAATAACGTTGTAAATATTTGGTTAACTCACTGATAATGAGTATCTTTACAATACTAAAACAAACAACATTACTAACAATTAAAAGACAAGAACGATGAAATACCAAGTATCAAAGAAAGGTTCAAGTGTAACATTTAAGTTTGAAACATACGAAGAAGCAGTTGATTTTTGCAACACAATGATTTTTTTGGAAAATGCAAGAGGCGCAGAATATCCAGAACTTACAATAAGTGAAATAAAATAAGATATATTACATAAGAGCAATGAAAACATTTGATTTTTATCAGGACCGCAAAGTAACATGTTGGGAGCGTACCCAGTTTTCTATCGAAGCAGAAAGTTATAAAGAAGCGTTAGAAATAATAAAATCATGGGAAGGTGAAGATGTACTTTGTTTTGAAGATGACAAGCAGATAATGGTTACAGACGGAGAAACTTTATATGAAACATCAGAGGCTATTTCTCCTATTGATAACGGAGGTAGACCAACTATAGAAGTATTTGATAGTACAGGTAACAAAATTACTAATAATGTCATGAAAACACGATTATGAAAGTATATAACTCAAATGGTATATTGGTAGCAGAAGGCTACTTGGTGTCCAATCCTAATTTTGTCCCCAAAGGTGAATACAAAGAAACAGAATTGGACAGATACAAGCGTAGTGTTGATTTTCGGATAACGAACTGTGGTAACAGGTATGAAATCATCTTCAATAAGCCTGTTGTTCTCAAAGAGACACGCTCTATCAAGCGCATAAGCAGCAAAAACAGTTACGCATACCTTGTTACAGAAAAAGCCTTAGAAAGCCTGAAAAAGCAATATACTCACGCTTGCGATTTCTAATCTTATTATCATAAAAAGTTTATTTACAAATTAAATTATCATACAATGGACAAACAAATAGCATCTGTTTATGAAACATACGACTACGATAAGTTTCATATCATGGAAAAAGGGAATAGGGAAATTGACCATTACAAGAAGATTGCAACTCAAATGAATGAGCAATTCCTATTTACAGTTATTATTGTGAATGAAAAATTTGAAATAATAGATGGGCAAAACCGTTTTCTTGCATCAAAGGAACTACATAAACCTATAAGATACATCATAGTAGAAGGATACGGCGTTGAGCAGGTGCGTATGTATAATATGGAAGCTCGGAATTGGCAAAAAAAAGACTTTGTTAAATCCTATGCAGATGAAGGTAAAAAAGAGTATGTGAAGATAATGGAGTTTCAAAAAAGGTATCCAGATTTCCCAATCTCTATATGCGAATTTTTCTTGCGAATGTCTTTGACTTGTGATTATGATAAAAAGAGACACCTAAACCATAGTGCCATACGAAGAGGTCTTTTTGTTATAAAAGATTTTGAAACCTCATGCAAACTAGCAGATATGGTAATGGCTTATAAACCCTTTTGTGAAAACCAGAGTTCACCAATATACAGGAGAAGGGAGTTTGTAGCAGCTATTATAAAGCTATATCGATGTGAAGACTTTGACAATGAGCTCGTATTAAAGAAAATAAAACTCAATCCCCGTGCTTTCACTCCATGTGTAAATTCCGATGATTATATCAGAATGATCGAAGATATAGTGAATTTCAGAAGTAGGAATAAGGTGAGATTTAATGTATATTCAAAATAGCAATAAAGGCAGTAAATATCGCTGATTCTCTCACAGTAGAGTTTAAGAAATATATTTCATTTCTTAAATCTTGCTACCTGAAAGGAGTGTCAGCGATATTACTGTATCTGTATCAAATTTGCCGCTCAACGGAGAATGCTGGAAAACACTAAAACAGGCGAATATAGTAAATTAAACAAATTTAGTCTTAAAAGTATATGAAATTCATACACTTTTGCTATTTTTGAAAAAAAATCGTATGAAGTAATACGAAACATGCCTATGGACGAAATAACCGCTATATTAAACAGTGCCCGACCCGTTGATAATATTATCAATGACTTAAAAAGAAAATCCGTTTGTGTTCCTTCATGGGAATTTCTTATTAAAGCGTATGAACCATCATTCCATGAAATAGCCAAAGATACTATAACACGAAAAGATAAAATACGCAAAGACGGGACAAAAGAAGAAGCATCACGCATTTACATTGGCCTTGAAAAGCTGCTTACAAAGCGTATGACTGAGTTCATGTTTGCCATTCCTGTAAAACGTATCTACCACAACACAGAAGGATTTGAAGTCCGCCAACAGATAGCAAAGGCTATAGAGGCAATTTACAAGTATGCCCGAATCGATACAGAAAATATTAAACGTGCAAATGCGTATTTCGCCTCATGCGAAATTTTCACAATTTGGTACGTAGTAGAAAAGACCAATACATTATATGGTTTTAATAGTAAGTATAAGCTAAAATGCAAGACATACTCGCCAATGGAGGGAGTAAAACTATATCCATTGATCGACGAGCTTGACGATATGCTTGCAATGTCCTTTGAATACACCAAAAAGGTAAAGGACGAAGTAATTACTTATTTTGAGACATACACATCGGACAAACATTATAAATGGAAACAAAATGGTAAAGGTTGGGAACCTGTCGGTACTGTTGAACAAATACGATTAATGAAAATACCCGGTGCATACGCATTTAGACCTGTACCTATATACCACGGATTAACTCGTATTCGCAAAGAATTGGAATATACACTTTCTCGCAACTCCGACGTGATTGCCTATAATTCAGCACCAATTTTGAAAATAGCCGGAGGTATAAAAGGTGGAGAAGATAAAGGAGAAAGCCGTAGAGTTTACCGTGTGGAATATAATGGAGACGTATCGTATGTATCATGGTCACAATCTATCGAAGCATTGAAGTATCATGTGGAAACCCTGCTTAAACTCTATTGGATGCAATCGCAGATGCCGGACGTTTCTTTTGACAACATGAAGTCTTTGGGGAACATAGGTTACGATGCCAGACAAATGCTTTTGACCGACGCACACTTAAAGGTTGGAGACGAAAGCGGCTCATGGATTGAGCTTTTCGAACGTGAGGCAAGTGTCATCAAAGAATTTTTAAAGCACATGAATACATCATGGTCAAGCGAAATTGATAATATAGAGATTGAACATATCATTACCCCCTTCATACAACAAGATGAAGATGCCACAGCAGATCGCTTATTGAAACTTAATGGCGGAAAACCAGTCATGTCTCAGCTTGAATCTATCCAACAGGCAGGTTATAGCAATGACGCGCAGGCTACATTGGAACAGATACGGCAAGAGGAGACTATCACTTCACAAAGCAGGGTCGACAATATATTTGGAGAGTCAGCAATTTAATTAGATAATTATGGGAAATATCAGTTTTCAAGATAAAGGTGGCGTGGGTATATTGCTTATGCCGCTGGCTTAAAATATATCTTAAAGCTATAAAACGGCATGTATGGCAAAGCCGAAAACTCCAAATCAGAAACGCAAGTACGGCGAGCTGAATAAACGGCTCGCCAAATACGTCATGCTTGTGGAATCCATATACGAGGATTTGAATTTAGAGGCGGCTAAAATAGTCGGAATTACCGATTTTACCATTGATAGTGATAGGCCGTTTATGTGGTCGGATTATCCCCAAACAAGAAAACGGATAAGAGACTTACAAGAAAGGTTCGTTGAGGACATCGGAGCTGTAATATATAGTGGCACTTCTGAAGAATGGAAAAACAGCAACGAAGTTCAAGATCTTCTTGCCAACAAAGTATTGCAAACTTATGGCGCAACCATAGGAAAGGAGAAATACGAAATCCTATACCAGCCCAATAATGATGCATTGAAAGCGTTTCAGCAACGTAAGGATAAAGGATTTACCATATCAGATAAGTTGTGGAATCAATCGACTCTGTATAAACAGGAACTTGAAGAAGCTATATCATGTGCCATTCAAAAAGGTACGAGTGCAATTACATTAAGCAAGCAAATCTCCAAATATCTGCTCGATTTCCCGCAACTACAAAAAGATTACAAGGAAAGGTTCGGAAAAGCATCACGGGCAATGGATTGCGAGTATCGTTCTATCCGTTTGGCTGCTTCCGAAATCAATATGGCATACCGCCAAGCAGAAAACCTACGCTGGCAACAGATGGACTTCGTGGTGGGATATGAAATCAAATTAAGCAACAACCATACTTGCAACGGAAAGCCTTTCCAAGACATTTGCGATATACTAGCTGGAAAATACCCGAAAGACTTCCAATGGACCGGTTGGCATCCCCTTTGTTATTCAGATGATAGCGAAGTTCTGACGAATAGAGGTTGGAAGTTATTCAAAGACGTTTTAGATGATGATTTGATATTATCGTTAAATCCAAATACACGTAATATAGAATGGGTTGAATTTATCGATAGACAATGTTTCTCATATTATGGAGAAATGGTACACTTCTACAATCGCTCTCTTGATTGTCTCGTAACCCCAGAACACAATATGGTGTATTTGAATAAGAATGACGGAAAAATTAAGAATTGCCAAGCGAAAGAATACACGAAAGGTAAAGGCAGATTTTATAGAGGTTGCGAGTATGAATCAGGCGATGTCGAATTTTACCAAATTGATGATTTGATAATCCCATTTGATTTGTTCTGCGAATTTATGGGGTATTGGCTTTCTGACGGTAGTACAATGAGCAATTCAGGCGTCGTAATATCCCAGCAAGAGGGAGAAACGGCAAGAGATAAAATAGTTGATTGCATCAAGCGTATGGGATTTGAACCACATCTTGAAAAACAAAAGGTCGTATTTTATAACACTACCATACGCAACTATTTGAAGATTTTTGGACGGTGTATAAACAAATTTGTCCCGTATGTTATAAAGAATGCTTCAAAGAGGCAGATAAGGATTTTTCTTGATGCCTTTGTCCTTTGCGACGGTTATAAGCGTCCTTGCAGATCATTCATAGGGAATCACGGTAATGAATTCAAGTCAGATAAAGATGAAATCATATACTTCACCACATCTGAACGCATGGCAGGAGACTTATCCGAACTAATACTGAAATCAGGACATAGGCCTTCTTTTTCTATAAATAAAGCAGGAGTATCACACAAAGCGAATGGTCCAATTATAAAGTCAAACTATGATTGTTACTCTATACGTGAATGCTATTCTGTCACGTCTTCGGTATTTAATAAAGAGATACAGCATTATGATGGTCTTGTCTATGATTTGACACTGGAACGCAACCATATCATGTATATCCGCAGGAACGGAAAATGCTTTTGGGGTAGCAATTGTCGATGTTACAAGATACCCATTCTAAAAACCGAAGAAGAATTTTGGGAATGGGACGGTCGGAGTGAAGCCACGACAGCAAGCGTGAACGAAGTTAAAGACGTACCGGACGCTTTCAAAAAGTGGGTATTAGATAATCAAGAGCGCATCAGCACAGCAAAAAAACGTAATACTTTACCATACTTTTTGCGTGATAATAAATCCGTTTATCAGAAAATAACAGTTGAAAGTTCCATTTCGGAAATTGTAAAACGAGCATCATCAGTGGGAGATGAAGTACAGTCCATAGCAGAACGGATCGCAATAAAAAATGGTGGTTATGTTACGCCTATTAATTTCAAGAGTACAACTTCTATCACAAGAAAAGTCATCACAGAAGGTATAACTCCATACGATATTAAAGATTCTGTAAGAACAACCATAATCGTTCCGAAGTCCCGAATAGAAGATGTGTTAGAAGAACTGTACAAAACGGAAGGCTTCTTACGCCTTAAAAGGCAAAAACCAGAATCATTCATGGGATATAGTGGAAACATCGTAAACATAAGAACCACAAATGGTCTTACTGCGGAAATACAGGTTAATACGGAACGTATGATTTTTGCAAAAGAAAGGCCGGAAGATGCGAAACGTATTCTTGGAAAAAAACGTTGGGAAGAAATACATAATGAGACAGGAATGGAAGGTGGTCTCGGACATAAATATTATGAGCAATGGCGCATACTCGATAAATCAAGTAATGAAGCACTAAAAATAGTAGAAAAATCTATTGAATATTATAGTCATTTCCGATAAAAATAATTATCTTTACATATAAATATGAACCCAAATATCCTACAAAAAAAATTACAAGCGGGTGAAGAAGTCTATATTTTAGACGATTTTGAAGAATCTGCAATACGTCTTGTTCTTGAAAATGGAAAGACAAATGCTTTCATTAAGCACAAAGGAAGACGCAATGAAAAGGAAATATCACAGTCAAATGAAACCGTTTGCGAGATAATATTAGGAGGTATAGAAATACCCAAATCAGAATATGACATGTACTAAAAATTCACTATTAGAAAAAGCCCTTCAAATCGCCGTCAAAGCCCATAGCGGACAAACCGATAAAGCTGGAGCATCCTACATCTTCCACCCTATCCGTGTGGCAAACCGATGCAAAACAGATGAGGAGCGCATAGTAGCTTTATTGCATGACACGATAGAAGATACCGAAGTTACTGCTGAATATTTACTAATGGAAGGCTTTCCTCATAATATTGTGGATGCTATACTTTCTGTCACTCGTAACGATGATGAGATCTATGACGATTTCATAAAACGGTGTAGATTGAATCCTATTGGAAGACAAGTAAAGCTGCACGACTTGGAGGACAATTTGGACGTAACCCGTTTACCTCAAATAATAGAGGAAGACTTACCGAGATTGAACAAGTATCTTAAAGCGTATAAGTTTTTGCTGTCATTGTAGAGAAACGGTCATGAAGCAAATCAAGCTATCAAAACAGGAGAAGCAAGTGTTGCGTTTAATCAGCAGCGGGATTGTCTGCCCAAACACTTATCCGCACCATATATTCATTTCGTGCGTAGACTCGCTGGAAAGATTAGGTCTTGTCAAAGGTCTATGGAACGAGGGGCATGAACTTGAAGATGTCCGCATAACGAAATATGGAAAAATTTATTTTGCCACCAATCCTAACTTACGCAATCCCATAGACTGGAAATGGATTATAACTACCATCATCGCAGTAGCAAGTGCCATATTCGGCGCTATGGCCTTGTTTGTGGCTTGCTCGATAAAATACGGATAATTCCTTTGATTTAAAGAATTGATGTTTGTACAACTCTAATTTGGCATTTGTTTACACACGTCTATTTTGAGGCATATAAAAAGCGGTGAGATTAATTTTTCATCGCTTTCTTTTTACGTTTTCTGGTGGTGCACTTCATTATTTGTGAATATTGTAATTTTGCATTAAACGGAATTTCGCCTTAGGATTCACTGCCTTAGGAAATCGTATAATAGCCCTCAAAGGTTAATAATATTGAATTATGTATGAAATTCATACACTTTCAAGATTCCATGCTCTAATTTTGTGACCAATAATTAGCATTACCTCGTAAAATTCAATACTTTTGTAATGGTTACAGATGGTAATTGCATTTACCTCGCAGAGCAAGCGGTTAATTTGCTCAATAGAAGTTGGGCTTTTTTTATGCCTATACTTTTACATATTGGCGGTTGCCTATACGTAGATATTGTGTATGCTCTTCGAGGGTATTTCACCATCTGTAACCAGCGTATATGGCAGCCGCTTTTCGTTTGCCACAAACATATCTTTAAATGGTTACAGATATGAATGAATTAAAGCTATTCCAATCATCTGAATTCGGAAAAATCCGTGCCCTTGAAGTCAACAATCAACCCTATTTCGTTGGCAGAGATGTCGCAATTGCATTAGGATATTCAAATCCTGTTTCTGCAATCTCACAACACGTTGATAATGAGGATAGCGCAAAACACGCTATCCCTGACAATCAAGGATTTAAACAAAGTACAACAATTATCAATGAAAGTGGAGTATATTCTCTTGTATTTGGTAGCAAATTACCCACTGCAAAAGCATTCAAACGTTGGGTGACTTCCGAAGTTTTACCTGCTATCCGCACCACAGGCGGCTACATCTCCACCAAGCAAGAAGACACACCAGAAGAAATCATGGCACGTGCGCTAACCATTGCACAAGCCACTCTTGCCAAAAGAGAAGAACGATTAAAGCAGCTCGAAGTTGAAAATGCCCAGAAACAAATTATCATCGAGAGAAAAGACGAGGAAATATCCATAAAGGACGATACTATAAAGGTCCTCGCCCCCAAAGGTAAATGTTACGATGAAATCATGTCGAGTGAAGGACTTGTGACGACAAACATGATAGCGGCATTCTTAGGTGTATCGGCTATAAAGCTGAACAAACTACTATGTGAATGGGGAGTTCAATACAGACAATCTTCTGTTTACTTCCTCACAGCCAAATACCGCAGTAAAGGATTTACCAAACATGTCCCCTATCCTTATATGGATAACGGAGTACAGAAATCAAGAGAACACATGTATTGGACCGAATCAGGCAGAAAGTTTGTCATTGAATTGTTCAATACCAAACTCTCGGCATAATATCAGCTATAACCATAAAGTTATTATAAATCCAAAGGGGCGGTTTATCCGCTCCGGGGTTACCCTACCCTAATAGGGTGCTTTTATATGTTTGTTAAATTATAGACGGGGCAGCCGCTTGTGAAAGTAAGCTATCCCACCGGTAGCGGACGTGTCCGGGAGGATTCCCGCTATTCCGAACATCGTTAAACAATAAACTTTTTTTATATGGAAACAACCGAATTAAAACAAGATGAGCAGACAGTAGAAGTAATCGAACATCGTAGCGTCGATACCATGCGTAACGCAGTCATCAGTGGACAGACAAGGGAGTTATTAATCATGTTGGCAGGATTGCGGGATATAGAGAACTCTTTTTGCAACTGGAAGAACAAGTACGGAATTGTATCAGATAATGATACAGATCACTTTATACAACTAACAACCCAATGCGGAACCTTGATACAGGAAAGTATCATTAAGTCTATAAATGACAATTTAGGCCGATTGGATTTTAAGGCGATATGAAACGTAATATTTTAAGCATTAATATAAAGATACCGATGTTTATAATATATCGGATCCCAATTTCCTGAACATCTCCCCTCCGAGCTTACATGCCGGGTGGAGTAAGACGAACGGCAAGCCGAGAGAGAAATTTTTCTAAAATAGAATAAAAACAGATACGATTGTTTGCTAATTTGGAAACAAATTATTATCTTTGTAAATATAACAAGAAACGATATGGACGGGCATACGATAACCATAATACTAAGCGATGAGGCGAACAGTTTTGTAAGGCAGCAGCCATTCAAGGCACAGCAGAAGATAGCGTATAATATTCGTAGAGTGCAGAGTGGTCTAATAGAAAAGGACGTTTTCAAGAAATTGGAAAACTCTGATATATGGGAGTTACGGACGCTTTTCAACGGAATTTGTTACCGTCTGTTTGCTTTCTGGGACACCAAGAAAGGGGCTTTGGTAGTGGTTACTCACGGGATAGTGAAAAAGACGCAGAAAACCCCTAAAAAGGAGATAGAAAAGGCAGAGAGAATAAGGAAAGAATATTTTAATGATAAAAAGTAACAGATATGGCAAAGATGAATTTCACACCAGCAGACAAATTGATAGATGATGTATGGGGAAAGGTGGGCACTCCCGAAAGGGACGCTATGGAAGCTCAACTCAAAGATGATTTGCAGGCTTATTACATTGGAGAGGCTATCAAGGCAGAAAGGCTCAAACAGAACCTCACACAGGAGGAATTAGGCAAAAAAGTAGGCGTGAAACGCTCTCAAATTTGTAAGTTGGAGAGCGGTAAGTGTATAATAACACTTCCTACTATGAGCAAAGTTTTTAAGGCTTTGGGAATTACAACGGCCACCCTTGATTTGGGAATAGGCGGAAAGGTTGCTTTGTGGTAATCATATAAAGCAGGATCCATAACGAGGAGGACGCAAAACGCCCTCCTTTTTTGTCGCCTTATACTTTAAATTTAGGTCGTGATTAGGTAATAAATAAACTTAAACGAGTTACAAATGAAATCATTGCTTCATTCATAATCTTTAATTCAAATCCAGACAATACTATCCTACAATCGAGAGATACCGGCTTAAAGATTCTATTTCAGCCCGTATAACGACCTTTTGGAACTCTGCCGGATTGTTCTCCGTATGAGAGGCTTCCAGTGCCTTGTAATAGCTTATTTTGTCCTCGTTGCTGCCTTTGAGATTTACCAGCGTATAACCGTTGCGGAGTAAGTATAGATTCATCAGAAGCCGAGATGTGCGCCCGTTCCCGTCTATAAACGGGTGTATGCGTACCAACTCATCATGAAGGTAAGCCGCAATGAGCACCGGGTGAATGCCTTGTTCCTCCATTTCGGCAAACCTTGTCATAAAAGCTTCCATTTGTGGTTGTATCAAATACGGCTGTGGAGGAACATGTGTACTTCCCGAAATCATAACAGGCACGCACCGATAACGTCCGGCATTATCTCTATCTATGCCATGTAGCACAATAGCGTGTATTTCCTTGATTGTGCGCTCCGATATTTCCATACCTCCCTTTGCAAAGTCCTTTATGTAGTCTATCGCTTCAACGTGGTTAATCGCTTCAAGGTGTTCCCGCATTGACTTTCCGGCGATAGTAACTCCCTCGTTCACTACTAACTCCGTTTCTTGCAGTGTGAGCGTATTTCCCTCGATCCGGTTGCTTTCATAGGTGTATTCAATGGCAAACGCATTCTCTATCTTTTGCAGGGCATCCGGTGGTAATGGGCGCAGCCCCAACAAACGGGCTTTCAACGTGTCGCATTGAAGCAATAACTTTGTTATTTCCTCGTTCATGGCTTAATCTTTTGACTCAATTACCTTTAATTTCGCTCCACATTTAGGACACGTCAATACAGTAGTATCGATATTGGGGCGTACTTCTTCCGGTGATACAAACAACTCCCACATGGGTACATTTAATGCCTTAGCGATCTTCTCAAGTGTATCTAACTTGGGTTTTATTACTCCATTCACAATATTTCTTGTATTTACGTCAGTAACTCCTATTTGTTTAGACAACCATACCGCAGTCTTACCTTGTTTTGAAAGTAACTCTTTAATCTTCATTTCCATAATGTAAGGTATTACAATATTATTTTCATCAAAGATATGAATAATATTTTGAATATGGCTAAATCATAATGTACTACATTGTTAATTAATGATAAACATAATGTTTTATATGATGAAATATTTGTAAAACATAATCTAATACATTATCTTTATATCATAAAACTAAAACAAAGATATGAAAACGAAAATCGACAAATCGCAACTTTTCAAAATGGCATGGTCAATGTATAAACGCTCTATCTCGGTTCTCGGCCGTGAGTTCTGCCAGTCATTCAGTGCTTGTTTGAGGAACGCATGGTTTAAGATGAAAGCGGAAGCCCGCAAAGCCGAAAAAGAAGCCCGCCGGTTAATGAGAAAGTTGGAATCCGCACAAAAGCCCGAATCGGTTGTATTCGACTCAGCAATGGAAAGAGGTATAATAGAGTATTACAGAAACCAAAGCGGGCGTTATTGTGGAGATTAATACACCAAATACACGTGCTCTTCCAAAACAACAAGAGCGGTGGCCCGGCTATATCACTGTGGAAACAAAAGCCGGGTCACTTTAATAAAAACCAATAGATTAAACCTATTGTCCGTGATACTCCATTTCATTCATATTTCATTTCAAGTTACCAAAAGTTAAACTCTTGATTATGAGTAAAATAAGGTTGTAAATATTTGGATAACTCTCTGATAATGAGTATCTTTACAATACTAAAACAAACAACATTACTAACAATTAAAAGACAAGAACGATGAAAGTAACAGAAATAATGGTAGGTTTGAGATACAGAATTTCGGGTGATTTACAAAATGGGAATTATGTAACGCACGATGATGTAGTGCGAAAAATAACACGTATTACCGATACACATGTGATATGCGAATGTGGTCGCAGATTTATAATTAATAGTAATCTAAATATTGAAAAATTCTAAGTTTAACCGACAGGGCGAAAGCCCTATATAACACATAAGAGCAATGAACACATATTACAAGTTTGCGCCAAACGTATTTTTGGCAAAGTGCGATGAGAAGCACGAAAAAGGAGAAGAAATCACAGTCACCACCAAGTATGGAAAAGAGAATGAAAGTATCGTTTTTAATCTGATATTTGAGCGTGACGGATTCTATTATTACTCCATCGTAAGGGCTGACGGATTCAACGTACAAGAATGGGCAAAACGTAGAGCCGAACGTAGACGTGAATGGTCTGTATCAGCAAATAAAAAAAGTCATGGATATTTCGAAAAGTCAAATAAGGACAGAGATTTTCTTTCACTTGGAGAACCTATTAAAGTAGGACATCATAGCGAAAGACGACACAGAAAAGCAATAGCGGATGCTTGGAGAAACATGGGTAAAAGCGTTGAATTTAGCGACAAAGCAACAGAACATGAAAGAGAAGCCGAATACTGGGACAAGCGTGCTACAACCATCAACCTATCTATGCCGGAAAGTATTGACTTTTATGCGCACAAGCTGGAAGAAGCCAAAGAATATCATGAAGGTGTAAAGTCAGGCAAATATCCACGTGAACACGCCTACACTCTTACTTATGCCAAAAAAGCAGTAAATGAAGCTCAAAAGAATTATGATCTTGCAGTAAAATTATGGGGGTAATAAGTGACGAATAATCATTGTTAAATCTAACGGATAAAAATCGTATGCTATCATCGATATTTTACAATCGAAAACTTTCCGCTCATATCTTGACAAGGACGATTTAAGGAATGAGTTAGAAGATATGATTAAACGATTCATTAAACGGACAGAAAAGAAAATCAACGAAAATCTATAAATCATCAGTTATGACACAAAAAGAAGCATTAAAACAATTAGAAAAGTACTGTCATGCTAATCGAATGCATCTAACCGCTTCGTCATTCTCTTATGGGTATTATGCGTTCGTAATACACGACGAATCATTTACCGGGGATAGAGTAATAGAAGGGAGCATTCCATGTCACAGGATAAGCGGGTATCTGAAACCCACAGAATTGTTGATATGGATTGATGGGTATCATGCAGGATTGCAAAATTCAAAACTAAATAAAGGGGATATAGAATGAAATACAAATTCAGAATAATCGAAACCTACTCGAAGGTAGTGGTGGTAGAAGCAGAAAACATGGATTCCGCTCATGAGAAAGTAGAAGAAATGATAAACACAGAAGAAATCGCCCTTACTGACGATGATTTTGAAGACATCGAAATTTACCCTTATGGAAACCAAAACAAGTAAAGCTATATCCCTACTCCACTCCGGCTATTTGAAAGAAGCATTAGCTATATTCTCTACTTTTCGAGTTGGTTTCTCCAAAGAAGAACGTAGAACATTGAAGATAGCACATGAATGCCTATCCGGTAATTCTGTTTTCTATCAACAACTCGGAATCGACACAGACAAGGAGATAGAGAAAAGTAAATCATTATTATTTGAAAAGTATGGGCAGAGGTGGTTATCGTAAGCCAAAGACAGCATCGGAAATGTTCCGTGATTGCATTCGTCCATACAATAATCTGTATGAGCTTTATATGTCTGGTAAAGATGCAGATATATACATTCGATGCAAGGATAAGTATGGACGTGAAATAGTGTTTGCAACTGGTTTGTTTGCACAGATACTTGACCAAAAGTCGCTGAGAGACAAAAAGTTAAACAAAGTTTAAGTAAGCAATATTTTAAACACAAACTACTGATATTCAATATATTATTTGTATCTTTATATATCCAAAATAACCACTTAAACAATAAGAGCAATGAATAGAATACAACAAATGACAGCTGAATTGAGTCAGATACTACACTCTGACACCTACCAGTTCGAAATCGATACCGAAGATTATGTTTTCGGATTCAAGAAAACCATAAGAAAGCGTACTAAAAATTTAGCAAAAGCTATTCAATTACAAGTTAAGCTAGCTAATGACTGCGGGCGTTTCCTATCCGATACAGTTAGAATAGTAGCCGTGAGAATATATAGGAACGGTGAGTTAAGAAAAGAACTCCGTGCAGAAGAAATAACATCAACGTATAACGGATAAAATACAGAGCAATGGAAATATCAAAGAAATTAACAAGCAAGGGGAGTTTTGCTATTCTACACGAAATAGAAAGTCGCAAATATCCCGGCGGTATAAAATTCTCAGATTGGCAAGAGCAAAAGGAAAAAGCGAAGTTGGACGCAATCAAAAATCTCGTACCCGAAGTTGGACTTGGCTGTACGGTCTGCTATTACTCGGATAAACGAGCGGCAACAGTTACTAAAATTATTTCTCCATGCAAGATTGAAGTTACTTTCAATCAAACCAAATGTATAGACTATTATGCCAGCGAATATGAAGTCCTACCAGAATTGGAAGGAGCACCAAAAGTGTTCACCAAAAGAAGGAATGGATATTGGGTAGCAGAAGGGCAGCATTACAAAGATGGAGTTCTGCTTATGTTGCATTATCAAAATCACTATATAGATCCACATTTTTAGCATTAAAAGCAATGAAAGCAAATAAAATTGTGTTTCTATACCAGCCCTGTATGGTAATTGTATGTGAATCAATAGAGACCCCTAATTCCACAGACCCAGAAACAAACGATTTGAGGGAATATGCTAGAATAGTGAGGTTTTCATATGAAACAAAATTTTTCCCTAAGTTTGAGTTTCTTCCTGCCGGTTCAATCGAATGGGCTAAACATGCAGATATGCTTAGTAAAAAACAGAGAGACAGCATAGAAAGATGTTCCCAGCGATTGCGATATGAAGACAAAGATCGGATTGATTATTTCGCTAAGCTAAAAGAAACGAGTATCAAATCACATAAATCATGAGCAATGAGAACAGCAACATTGAAAGAGCCATATAAAGGCTATAGAAACATAATTCTAATCGAATATTGGCCGAACATACATAAATGGGAAGTCGAGATTTGTGGAAGTGGTAAACATATTTTTGTATATGAAGACGAATTTGAGGAGGATTAAGCCATGACATACGAAGATTTGAAAGAAGAAGATGTTAATAAGATGCGGAATCTTAATCGCAAGAATCACTACTGTCTATCTTGCAAAGAATTGGAATCACTTGCCAAGAAACATCAAAACCATCGCAAAATTGGTGATGAATATACCTGTTTACTTATAGAATATCGATTAACTGATATAAATTTCCATACCGAAGCGTCATTGTTACACGCTGGAGAATATGAAAAAGTCATAGAAATAATAAAAACGTGGTAGTTTAGACAATTTTAGCACTAAAAGTGCATGAATTTCATATACTTTTTATATATTTACACCGTAAAAAGAACAAAAAAATGAAGATTTTTACATCGTATTTCGGTAATATCCGAAAACTGAAAGAGGCGGAAGTTAATATGATTTGCGTAGCAATCGGAAAACCCAGATTTATAGCTGGTATTCCACAAATGCTGAATGTTTGCCCGACTCGTTATATGGTAAGTGGACCTTGTTCCCACGATGAATACCTAAAACTTTACGACAGAATATTGGCAAGCCAAGATGCGAACCAAGTCGTGAAACAAATTGAAATGTTAAGTGAAGGCAAAGATGTCGCTCTCTGTTGTTACGAAAAACCGGGTGATTTTTGCCATCGTCATATTTTGGCAAAGTGGCTTACTGAAAAAACTGGTATTGAAATAACAGAGTTCGGAGTAGTTGAGAAGAAAGAACCTAAATATGAACAAGCAAGTTTGTTTTGAGTATGAGAACTATTAAATTTAGAGGAAAGCGAATTGATAACAAAAAATGGGTATATGGATTCCTTGCTGATGAAGACTACATCAACGATATTGATTCAATTGATCTGTCTTCGATAGAAGTAGATATAGATACCGTAGGTCAGTTCACCGGCTTGTTAGATAAGAACGGAAAAGAAATTTACGAAGGGGATATTGTAGAATGGTTATTCTTTTCTTATGGCTGTCATGGAGAACAAGAGCACTATTTGAAAGGTTATGTAGAATGGCATCAAGGTGGGTTTATTTTCAATGTTACAGAAAATGATTTTGAAGATGCTGGATTTTATGCAATTAGTGATTTGCATACAGATACAGAAAGTGATGTTAAAATATTAGGAAACATTTACGATAATCCGGAATTATTAGCCAACCATCAATAGTGTTTGATGGAATGCTGTCAAATTTGCCAAGCAAGCGGTGGTTTGACAGCATAGGTAAAAGGGAATTTAGCAAAGTTGGTCTATGCGTCGGACTGAAAATCCGAAGAACAAGGTTCGAATCCTTGAGTTCCCACAGTCTTGTATCAATGAACGCACCACTCTATCCGAATTAAAGACGGGTGTCGGGTCTGTCTGAAGATAGGAAAGCCGATAGAGTAGTAGATAGAAAGGGGAAGGGTAAATCCGAAATAAGTCCCAGAGAGTATCTATCAAGGTGGATCTTCACAAAATCATGTGAATGTTGACGGTGACTACATGGCGGTTCATAATGTTGACAGCTTGGAATAGACAGGCATTTGCGGAAATAGCTCATCGGTAGAGCGTTGGCATTCCAGCCAAAGAGTGGGGTTCGATTCCCTGTTTCCGCTCTAATGCCGTTAAACTCGGCTCGTTGATTGAGGTTGTGTAAAGTAAGCGACAAGGTTAGATTCCTTGCATTTAGTTGGTACTGCAAACAATCTGACAGCGTGGAAAGTCACGCAAATTTGGTAGTATGGCGGAATTGGTAGACGCTGACAACTCTTAGTAGACTTGGTTACGATGTTATGAAAACTGGGCATCATTGTAAAACGAACCAATCCAGTGTTACACGGAAGATGTAGAAGATTGCCAAGCATTGCAGGTTCGAGTCCTGCTGCTACCTCAACCCTTATAGTAGCGATAAGCAAAAGCAAGAACATTAAAGCTTGTGCAGTTTACGGGGTGATAGAAATTGCTATCTGACACGACTGAAAGAAGCCGAAGAATTGCATAAGTGTTCTTGTAAGTAGCTTGAAGAATGATTGAATTTGTGTTTAAGTCTGCCGGGAATACGCTCGGCAGATTTAACACAAAATGTATATGAAGTTATATACAACCCAAGAATATGTACGATAAAGGACTAATAAGAGCATGCGAAAACTCCGGTTGCGGTTGGAAATGTTGTTCGTTCGGATCGGACGGACATATTGTTATTCTACCCCATGAATTTGCTGGACACGAACAGGAAATATCCCATTTACAAATTATAGATAATGATTATTTTGGCGGTAAAAAGGTAAAATGTATCGCTAAAAACTGCAAATCATGTGATAACGGCTATAAACCTATCATGTGTCGTACCTATCCATTGTGGATAAAATCAGTGAATAAAGGCTTTGTTTTTCGTAGTGGTAAGTGCCCTTTGAAGAATGAACAACTAACTAAGCATAAAGAGTTTGTATTAGGTATTTTTGAAAATTACAGAAGAAAATTACTACCTCAAACAGATATTGATGTATTCCTATCTAAAGCATGGATAGACAGATATGATCCTTTGTTTCCCACTGATATAGGAAGCATTGAGTGTAAGATGGAAATCAAAACGCTGTCCATGTCTGACATTTCTGAAATTGAAGCAATGGAACAAACCATGCTCTCGAATCCTGAAACCTGCTTTGCATCAGAACCACAGGATATAACTAAATGTTTGCAATCCGGTTGCAGTTATGGCTTATTGCTAGACGGTTCTCTTGTAGCCTACTCGCTTGCTTATTTTACGGAATACGGTACGGCATACGTCGACAAATGTTTTGTCTGTTCTGGTTACAGAGGAAATGGATTCCAGTACCTCCTTCTCAATGCGAATATCGCAAAATTGGTTTCTAATGGTGCACAAGAGATATTTGCAATGACCTCTCCTAAAAATGAAGCAAGCATAAAAAGTTTCACCAATGTCGGGTTCTCATTCAAACGAGATACGAAATACAAAGGAGCTGAACGTATCATTTTAAAATGGGAGCTATGAAAGTAATCATATATACTGATAATGTTATAAAGAACATCAAGAAAGCGGAAACGCTTGTGAATGTCCCTGTCTCTCTCATGTTCAAAGACTTCTATGAGGATATTTGGAGACATATCCATTATAGGGTTGATAATGACATTTTCTCGCTTCACTTTGAAGATAGCGTGTGCTACTCTATTGGAAAAGCAATTCATAATCAGAAAGGGACAGTAACTGTTACTGCGTATGAAGCAATGGATTGTGTAGTAAATAAGGGTATTAAAAAAATATATATTCCCATCAATGCTTTCGACAACAGAGAGGGAGTAAGCCTATTTGAAGCAAGACAGATTGCTAATACGGTTCGTAAATGCGATGATAATTCTCACGCTTATGGTATGATTACTTCCGGTTGCCTAAATGGAAACAGGCCGAATATGCAACGATTGTGTGAAATATGGTCTAAGCTGAATAGTTACATTGAATCTATCAGTTTAGGTGGTAGTTTTTGGTTAGGACAGAATGAAGATCTACCTAAATTCATAAGCGACGTGCGCATTGGAGAATATATGCTATTTGGCACAATCCCATATAACAGCGATGATGAAAAGTTAGGGTTAAATGGTATCGAGTTGCATACAGAAGTTATCGGCATTTACCCTGAGCGGAATCAAATACTACTTGATTGCGGTTATTCAATGGCTGATATGGGGGAATGTCGTTGCCTTGATAACCATTTGGACTTTTCTAACAGCTCAAGCGAATACACGATAATGAAAGTATACGGTGACAGTTCTGATTATTGTATCGGAGACATTGTTACATTCATTCCCAATTATAAATCCTTAGTTAAGTTGAGGTATGCAGAACATGAATATAGATAAGCCGTGGATTGATTACATTGCCAACCGCACGTTTGGCATGGAATTGGAGTTTGCCGATGGAGACAAACAATGCATTTCCCTTCCAGTCGGTTATAAATGGACGGACAACAAGCTAACCATGATGAATAACTCGGACGGTTCGGCTGTCACACACCACGGTCAATTTGGTGGCGAGATAAACACTCGTCCATACCATTATTGTGTGGAAGACTTACAGGAGTTGAAAGGCTTCATCAAAACAATGAAAGATGCAGGAAGTTACCTCATGTGGAATGAAGGCTTTGACGCACATCTGTATATCAAAGATATGGATTTGAATGTTATCAAGCGTATGTTTGTCCTTTCCTACTATACAGCATATCCAATCAAGCGGATATTCGATATAGCCGAGTGGTGGGAAACAAAATACCTCGTGCCAAGCCCTCCATATGATGTGGTGAAACGTGTGCTAGAAGCTGATAATATCGACAACCTACTAAAAGTATTCAACAATGGTTCAGACAGGGGACATATCAGGTATTGGCTCAATTTATGTTCCATTGCCAAGATTGGCACGGCAGAGTTCAGAATCTTCAACAGTTCATGGAACTTTGATAAAGTATTGGAGACAATCAAATTCATGTATTCATTTGTAGAGTATGCCTACCTGCATGAAAATATAGAAGAGTATAAGCAACTCTCCACAATTGATAAGTGTCTTGAGGTGTTTCATATTGACTATTCCAAAGTTCCCCAAAGACATAAACCGCTACTTTGGGCGGCAGAACACTCGGATAATGTTACGGTAGTAGGCTCTATGTTCAAGAAGTCAAACCGGATGCTTTCTTTCATCAAAAAAGAGGCTTCAAGATTTGATGTCGCCCATGTGGTAAACTCATACTACATGGATATAGAACAAGTGCTTACTAACCGTGAGATAAAGGTATATACGAAAGAGTATTTTATCTATCTTATGTATAAAGCTATTAAGGGAGAGATAAAAGAGCTACGTTTCAACGACGAGTATAGTTTCATGGATTTACAGTCGGACAATCCTTCCGAAATGGTAGCTGTTATTCATCTTTTCAATGCCATAAAAAAGCATAAGAACTCACAGGATATTTACCATAAGTCACTATATGATGACTTCGTGTCCCGTTTAGATTACTACAAGAAGAAATACACAGAACGTTATCAGAAACTCGTTGATAATCTGAAATCAAAGAACATTGAAGTTCTGTATTGTGCTGATATTTCGGATGCTATACTTAATTGCAATGAAAATGATATTTTGATTTATCAGAATGAGTTTCATTCCGGTATGAAAGCTACAAGCAATGCTTTACAACGCTTCTTGTTGAATGATTTCGGTTGGCAAGAAAGAATCCGTACAAAATATTCTGAGATAGATGAAGAGCAGGTGAATTACATGGCATTGTCGCAACATGGTTTCATGGGACGCAGAGAGGTATTCAAAGACCAGAGAACTTATATTTATTCCAATGTAAGTAGTACTGGTGATAGCAGTTTTAATAAACGTGCTATTACTCCATTAAAGTACAAACGTTTACCAGATGATTATTCCATTTCTGAAAATAGCAAATTTCGTTTTATGCGTGCTTCTATGTCAGAGATAGATTATCTACGTATGATATATTTGAAGAAAGGTATAGTATTAGGCTCGGCTCCATTCTGCTATTTATGGTTCTTAGATAATTACGTATTTGGAGCTTGTATGTTTGATTTCTTAAAAGTCAGCAAATACGGCATGGATGCAGTTTGGATGAAGTCAGATTTTGTGATAGACCATACTATACCAAAGCTAAGCAGATTACTTATTACAGGTGTGCTTTCAACTGAATTTAAAGAGGAATTGAATATAAGATACAAGCATGAATGTGGTATAATTGCCACTTCTGTGTTTACTGATAAGCCCGTAAGTATGAAGTATCGGGGAGTATTCAAGTTACATGAAAGATGCGTTGGTAAACTTCACTATATTCAAGATTCAGGTATTCGTGGAAATTTAGATGAGATTTTAAAAGCATTTGTACAGAAATATGGTAACGAACCTAGAAAGGAGTAATATGAAAAAATTTAAAATTGAGGAAGTTCAACTCTCTGACATTAAATTTGTCAAGAAGAATGCTCATTTTATGAGCAATGACACATTTAATGCACTTGTTAATAATATCCGTAGAGATGGGCAGCTTTCATCTGTTCCATTTTGTGTAAAGCATAATGATGGTACATATACAGTTGTCAGTGGTAATCATAGAACACAGGCAGCAAAGATGGCAGGTCTTACTTCTATTCACGTAATGTATATTGATGAGAATAACACTTCCAACGATTGGCTATTAGCGACACAACTCAGTCACAACAGTATTGTTGGTCAAGACGATGCGGAGGTATTAAAACAGCTACTTGATGAAATAACTGATGTTGCCTTAAAAGAATACGCACACATCAGTAACGAAGTATTGGAAAGTGTAAAGGATATTAATTACACAGTAGAAATGCCGAATAACGAAATTGTTCCTGTAACGCTGATGTTCATAGACACGCAGAAAGCATCATTCGACAAACTCATGGAAACGCTAGAGTGTTATTCGGAAAAAGAGTTGGGAAATCTTACTCTTGTAGATATGGAAACCATGCACCATTTAAATGAAATCAGTGCAAAAGTCCAAGCGAAATATAAAATCAAGGCTCAGGCATTAAGCATTTGTAAGATGTTGGAAATAGTAAATAACGTATTGGAGGTAAATAAAGATGGGACAGAAGTTTAGGATTCCTGTAAAGAAAAAGAAAGAGATTTTTCTGAATGCACTTGATGCAAGACTGCTTAACGTTACGAAAGCGTGTGAGGCAGCCGGAATATCTCGTTCCATTGCATACAAGTGGAAAGAGAAAGATGAAGAGTTTAGGAAGCAATGGGAGGAAGTAGAAGAAGCGTTCAAAGATAAATTAGAAACTGTTATGTTCTCAAAGGCTTTGACAGAACAAGACAACACAATGCTCATTTGGCTTAGTAAGACCAAAATGCGAGAGAGAGGATATGTTGAGAGGCTGGAACAGGAGGTTACTGTCAATCCATTTGAGAAACTGATGCAAGAATTGCCTGATGATGAGGAATGAGCCATGTACGCAAGGACATACGCTACTTAAAGTCATGGATAGAAGACTGGAATAGGTTTTGCCGTGATGTTTTGAAGGTTCGTTTAGACAGCGAGCAGCAATCTATCATATCCTCTGTCCAGCACAATCCTATGACAGCTGTTGCATCAGGTACAGCTCGTGGTAAGGACTTCGTTGCAGCATGTGCTGCTATGTGTTTTATGTACCTCACTCCACGTTGGAAAGATGGCAAATTATCCAAGAATACAAAAATTGCCATGACTGCACCAACAGCAAGGCAGGTACAGAATATTATGATCCCGGAAATCTCACGCTTGTACAGAAATGCAGTTTTTCTTCCGGGAAGATTGTTGTCTTCGGGTATAAAGACTGATTATGAAGAATGGTTCCTGACGGGGTTTAAGGCCGGTGATGACAATACTGAAGCATGGTCTGGGTTCCACGCTGTGAATACAATGTTCGTCGTTACTGAAGCATCGGGTATTTCAGAAGCAACATACAATGCTATTGAAGGTAACTTACAGGGAAATTCCCGTTTACTCATCGTGTTTAATCCTAACATAACTACGGGTTATGCCGCACGAGCCATGAAATCCAATCGATTTGCGAAATTCCGGTTAAACTCACTCAATGCAGAGAATGTAGTCAAAAAGAAATTAGTCATTCCCGGTCAAGTCGATTATGAATGGGTTAAAGATAAAGTGATAAATTGGTGTTCTCCCATTCAGAAAGCAGATTTTAATGAAGGAGAAGGTGATTTTAAGTGGGAAGGGGGTTTATACCGCCCTAATGACCTTTTCCGTGTCAAGGTGCTGGGCATGTTCCCAAAGGTGTCGGAAGATGTCCTTATACCCTACGAATGGATAGAGATTGCCAACGAGAATTGGAAACGCCTACAAGAAGATGGGTTCAAACCGGTCAAGTCCTGCAAACTCGGTTCTGACGTAGCAGGTATGGGACGAGATGAAAGTGTACTTTGCCCTCGATACGGAAACTATGTCCCTAAATTTGAAGTTCACCAATCTGCTGGAAAAGCGGATCACATGCATGTCGCAGGAATGCACATCATATATCTTTCTGACAAAAAATCCAAAGCGTACATCGATACAATAGGTGAAGGAGCTGGAGTATATTCCCGACTGGAAGAACTCGGATATAGGAATGTTTATTCTTGCAAGTATTCCGAGAGTGCAAAAGGCTTGCATGACCTTACCGGACAATATGAATTTGCCAATATGCGAGCTTACTGCTATTGGTCTTTACGTGATTGGCTTAACCCTAAGAACGGTTTTGGGGCGGCTATTCCCCCTTGTGACAAACTCATGGAGGAAGCAACCGAAACACACTGGAAGTTCCAAAGCGATGGACGGATTATAATTGAACCGAAAGAAGAAATCAAGAAACGTATCAAACGTTCGCCAGACTATATGGATGCACTTGCTAATACATTTTATCCATTTGACTATGATTTTATTAGTGACGAAGAATTACTAAAAGACTTTTTATGATCGCTATAAACCTCTATCTTTGCATCGAAGACTGTCTTATTATTTATTAATAATTGCAGTTTTCATTGCTCTTATGTACGCCGGCTTGTGAAAGTCGGCGTTTTTGATATTACAATATCCAAGTTACCAAAAGTTAAACTCTTGATTATGAGCAAAATAAGGCTGTAAATATTTGATTAACTCACTGATAATGAGTATCTTTACAATACTAAAACAAATCAATATTACTAACAATTAAAAGATAAAAACGATGAAAGTAACAGAAATAATGGTAGGTTTGAGATACAGAATTTCGGGTGATTTACAAAATGGGAATTATGTAACGCACGATGATGTAGTGCGAAAAATAACACGCATTACCGACACACATGTGATATGTGAATGTGGACGCATATTTATAATTAATAGTAATCTAAATATTGAAAAATTCTAAGTTTAACCGATAGGGCGAAAGCCCCTATATAACACATAAGAGTAATGAAACATTCAGAAGAACAAATAAAAGAAATAATGTTAGCCTTATACGAACAACTTGGCAGACATAGATTTGTAGTTATGACAGGATCAAAATTTACTGGTTACATGGAGAATGAATCTGGTGACCTAGAGCAGGTTATTAAATTGAGCAAAAATAAATCTGGCGCAGATAAATTAATTATTACTTATGAAGAAGGTAAGGATACTTATTCTATGAGATTCATCAAATCCCCGAAATTAAACAAAAAGACTTTTTCTTTTTCCGAGGCCAAAGAGGTCTTCTTTTCGAGTGATATTTATGCTGAACAGTTGCAAGAAGTGTTCACACAAGTGACAGGCTTATATACTCATCTTTAAACATAAAATCGATGAAAGCAAACAATCCTAACTACAAATTCGAAATAGCATAACTAAATACATAAGAGCAATGAAAAAGAAAGCAGTAGAATACAGCATAACAGCAAAAAAACAAGATTTTGAAGTTGTCAAAGTTTATTCTTCTATAGACTCTGCTAATTTCGCAAGAAAGTTCTATCATGAAGATATTCTTATTTACGAAAGTGCATTCATTATATTGATGAACAAAGCCTGCAATATAACCGGGTATGCTAAAATCTCTCAAGGAGGAATATGCAGCGCATTAGCTGACAAAATATTGATTGCCAAATATGCTATTGATACCCTCTCTACTAATGTCATATTCGTTCATAATCACCCAAGCGGTAACAAAAACCCTAGTAATGAGGATATAAAAATGACTCACTCCCTTAAAAATCTATTAGATATATTTGATATAAAATTATTAGACAGTATTATTCTAACTGAAAATGATTATCTTTCAATGAACGATGAATGCCTTATATAGTATCTCAGCTGCAACCTCACACGCAATTTTCAGATTCACTGATGAAACAATCTTTGCCATTCTCAATAGAATAACTGGATAATAACGCAAATTCACTTCCACTTGCCGTTGGTTACTTGATGATAAATCTCTCATTCCCAGCCATCTTGTTTTTGTCTTGCTTTGTCTTATTCTTTATTAACCTCTTTTCTTAAAAAAAAATAAAACTCGATCAATATTTTATTGAAAAGTGTATGAAATTCATATACTTTACTGTATATTTGCAAAAAGCGTATGAAGATGTACGCCACCCGACTTGTCGTAAACACCTGTTTGTCCGTTTAGGCGGAGGCACATCTGAAAGAAGATGCGAATAGTCTGCTGGCTACATTGCTACGCAGACTATTTTTTTTGTTTAAACCTAAATGAAATGAACAGACAACAGCAAGTTTTCGTAAGGTTGAAACTTAAAGCGAAGGCGTTAGGGTTCAACGCAAAGGAATTGAAGGGTATCGCCGCCAAGATTGCCGATAACCTGAAATCCGCAGAAGATGCCTCAGAAGAGGATGTAAACGCAGAAATCGACGAGCAGATAGAAGCGGTTCTCCCTTACCTCACTTTCGGCCAGTCGCAAGCCAACCGTTTGCTTGACGAATGGAAGAAAAAACACCCCGAATCAGAAGAAGATGATGATGACGACGTTGACGATGACACGTCAAAAGGCGGCTCTCGTCCAGCTGGTTCAAACAAGAAAAATCCCAACAACAAAGGAAATGAACAAGACGAAGAACCCGCATGGTTTAAGTCTTTCAGAGAGCAACAGGAAGCCCGTTTTGCAGCATTGGAAGGTGAAAAAGTTTCTAACTTGCGTAAAGCCAAACTTGAAGCCCTGCTGAAAGACACTGGAACATTCGGTTCACGTACCTTGAAAAGCTTCTCTAAGATGAACTTTGAAAGTGACGACGATTTCGAGGAGTTCTATTCAGATGTTGAGGAAGACCTGAAGAATTACAATCAAGAGCGTGCAGATGCAGGTTTGGCAACATTGGCAACCCCTCCTGCTGCCGGAAGTAAAGGTTCGGGTAAACAAGACGAAGTATTAACCGACAAAGAAGTTGAAGATTTAGTCAACACTTTCTAAGTCAAAAAAGAAATTGTAACAATGGGTGCAACAGCAAATTTATCAAGCGAAATGGAAGTTCTCAATGCCGGAATGGATTCTGTCGTAATCCGGCATTATGTAGCTGGCATTATCGGAGGTCGTACTCTTGACGTATCAAATTATAACCTTCCGGTTATTAAAGCCGGGCACGTTGTTATTCGTGATCCGTCAACAGACACGTACAAACCTATGCCCGTAAAATCATCTGGCGATGGATACGACTCACTTCCCGGTTCTCATGAATATGTAGGAGTAGTTGTATGTACAAAACCAGCTAGTGAACCATTGGTTGGTATTATGTATAGCGGCGAAGTCAATGATTTGGCGAGTCCATACCCCATAGACGACATAAAAGCGGCTATGAAAACGGCATTGCCAACTCTTGTATTCTTACACGATTAATGTAGAAAGGAGGTAAAAAATGAAAGAATCACTATTTATTGAATACATCAGAAAGATTTTCCCGAAACTTCAAACCATCATCGAGAGAATCAATGGTAAGCGAGGCAATCAGCTTACATATCTTCACAAGACAATGCTTCGCAAAGAATATTCCGCAGACCAAAAGTGGGAAAGTGCATCAGTTAACACAACTTATGTTGCGGCCGACATGGTAGCAATGGACTCACCTCTCCCTCCTAAGATGAGAGACTCCATTGCTCACGCAAATGGTACATTGCCAAAGGTCGGAATGAAAAAAATTCTTCGTGAGACTCAGATCAACACAATCAACATCATGAAAGCTCAAGGAGCTGCGTTCACTAATATAGCTAACAAGCTAACCAACGATGCGGTAGCTTGCTCTGTTGGTATCGATGAAAAGAACGAAGCAAACTTTTTAACTGCTTTATCTGATGGAGTTGTAATCGTTGAAGATGAAAACAATACAGGAACTGGATTGCGCATAAATTTCAACTATTTACCGCAAAATAGCTTTGGTGTAGAAACAGCTGGAACTATTTCCTCTGATGACATAAAGCGTGTTATTGCAAAAGCTGACGCAGATGGAAACTCAATTACAACGATAGCAATCTCGTTATCGACTTACAATAAAATGAGACAAGAACAATGGGCAAAAGAATTGGTTGCCAACTATCGAGGTCAGACATTCGACAGCAACACTAAGTTACCTGTTCCTACTGCTACATTATTTGACGAAGCATTTGCCGATGACAACAACGGAATTACATTCTTAAAGATTGACCGTACAGTAATTTCTGAGAAAAATGGTAAACGCATTCCGTACAAACCGTGGAATGCGAACAAACTAATATTCCTTACTACACAAGAAGTTGGCGCATTGGTTTGGGGCACACTTGCAGAAGTTACTAATCCCGTAGCAGGAGTAATTTATTCCACGGTAGATGAATACAAACTTATCAGCAAGTATTCTAAAAATGATCCTTTGCAGGAATTTACAAGTGGTCAAGCATTAGTTCTCCCTGTTATTGAAAACGTAGACCAAATCTACTCTCTTGACATCTCAGAGGCTCAAACGATTGACACTACCGAAGAGGGAAAAGATTCTACCGATAAGAACATCACCATTTGGGGACAAGCTTACATAAAAGCAAACTTCGTCGCAGAGTTCAATAAAATAACCGGTAAAAACTTATCGACTACTATTTCAGACGATAAGTTAATTGCTGCTGTAAACAAATTGAATGATGCCGATGAAGCTAAGCTCAAAAAAGCTGTTGAATCATATAAAACAACAAATGGAGATAGTTAAGCCATGAAGACAATTCAGCAAGCTCTTATAGACGAAATACATTACCCTATTCCAGAAGGTTTTGTAGAGAATGTGATGATAAAACGCAAACTCAATCCAGTTGGTGATTGCGATTCAGATACAATGAACTCAAAGGAGTATATGGGAGCTTTGGCTGACTGTCTTTGGTCTTTAGTTCAGGCTATCAATTTTTCTGAAGCAGACAAGTCTTTTGGTTCTTTATCAGATAAAGACAAAGAACGTATTCTGTTACGTGTTAACTCAATCTATAATGCCATTGGTGAACCTTCGGTAGAGTTGGAGGCAAAGCCAATGGTATATATAGGTGACTGCCTTTTGTAATATGTCAGTAATAAGACTATATCCACACAGATTGCAGTACCTCGTATCAAAAGATGGTTACGAGGATAGCAACGGTGATTATCATGAAGGAGAAACTAACTGGGAAGGCTGCATTGAATGCGACGCAGTTCCTGCTGGTAAAGCCTCTGAAAAAGAGTTTGACGATGGTATTGTAAGAAGCTATTCATATACAGTTTATCTACGTGCAAATTGTCGAACATTCATGATAGGTGACAGGATTAAGATACATCTGCTTGAAGGAATTGAAAGGGAGTTTAGTGTGAAAGGTTTCCATCGCTACCAGAAACAATGTAAACTATGGGTATAAGAATGACCACCAAGCTAAGCGAAGTGCATGACACGCTCATGAGAGAAGCAGAGCGTGTCGAGCGTCTTACTATTCGTGCTTTATCCAAACTTGGCGAACAATGCGTTACAAAAATTCGTGATAGAGCAGGTGATAAAAGTTGGTACGACCAAACAGGCAACTTGCGTAGTTCGGTTGGATATGTGATTGCTCATAATAAGAATATCATTCAATACTCAACTTTCAACCAAGTGAAGCAAGGTTCAGAAGGTGTAAAAACAGGTAAAGACTTAGCGAAAGAACTTGCTAAAAGATATTCTAATAACTATGTACTTATCGTAGTCGCCGGAATGAACTATGCTGAATTTGTAGAAGCGATGGATAATAAAGACGTACTTGCATCAACCGAACTTTGGGCAAGAGAACAAGTTCCATTGATGCTTGAAAAACTTAAAAGACAGATTGCGAAATAATGAAATCCGATATTGAAATAGCTAAGTTCGTTTATCACAAAATTAAAGGTACAGAACTCGAACGTAATGTCTCCGGTAAATTGAGTGACAGAGGAAGGCCCAACAAATCTGATAAAGAAGATATAGTCATATCTGTTCTTGCAAATGAAGGTTGCGGGCAAATACAACGAGCCTATGTGAATGTCAATATATATGTCAAAGACTTATGGAACTCTGAAACCAAAACATGGGAAAAAGATTCAATCCGAATTTGTGAATTATGCGAACTATCGAAGTTTTTATTCGCTATACGAAAAGACGAATATCATACGGTTCCATCACAATGCAGTCAAAAAACTGATTCAACAGGAGTTTCATTTGAAGACGGACATACAGAGCATTTCATTAATAACAAACTGTACATAGAGATAAATAACGAATAAATTTTTAATATAAATTAGGTATATCATGGCAGTAATAGGATGGGGTAAGCCCCGTGTATTTATAAAAGATTTGGATGCTTCTGCTCCTAAATGGGAGGAATTACCTACCCCTGTGGAAGATTCTACACAGTTGACAACAACAAAAGGAGATAAACAAGAAGCAAAAATCGAAGGAGGCGAAAATGAGGATGTAAAGTATGGAAAGAATACCTATGCTTTGGCATTGAACATTCGTGCCGCAAAAGGACGTAAGCGTCCTGTAAGTGATAGCGATGGTGTTGTTGCACACAATTATGCTGTTGCTTTACAGCCGGAAGATCCTGATGTTCAGGGATTCTGTATGGAGAAAACTACCGTTTCTGTTGAGGATTCATTTACAGCGGCAGATGGTGGTGTTTGGGCATACACTTTTGATGCTTTGAAAGCAGCCGCCGATAAAAAACAAATTCAGTGGGGTAAAATCATCGTGACGGAATCCGGTGGAAACATCAGTAAAATTGAATGCGATCCTGAAGATGAGTCTGGAGACGGTGATAAATTCGAAGTAGCTCCTAATCCAAGTGTTGGTGGATAATTCAATAGGTTGTAGATAGAGCCAAACGTGGGGGCTTCGTACCCACGTGTTCTGCGTATCTAGTGTAACGGTAGCACATATACACTCCATGTATAAAGTTGTGGTTCGACCCCACAGTTGCGCTCAGTATAATTTATTTTGCATGGACAAAGAAGGGAAAATAATAGAAATGGATATTGCAGATACTATCATGGAAAGACCTTATGAGTTCCATATAGGAGAAATGCAATTCTACTTATACCCTGCCACATTAGGTAAAATATACCTTTTATCACGTCTTACCGAAAATTTAGAAATAAATAAAGACTTCCTTTCTCTAAATCCATATATGGAAGCATTACGATTATGCGATTCCAAAAGAGATATTATATGCAAAATATTGTCTTACCATACATTCGATAAAAAGGAAGAATTATTCAATAGCCACCTAATAAATGAAAGACGAAAGCTATTTGAAGACAACCTATCGAATGAAGAACTTGCTCAACTATTCATAATAGTGTTATCAAAGGATAACATTGAGCAGTTTATTAAACACTTCAAGATTGATATTGAGAAAAAAGAACAAGAAAAAATATCAAGAATCAAGAAAAAGAAGTGTAACACTATAACCTTTGGAGGTAAAAGTATTTATGGTACTTTGATAGATATAGCCTGCGAACGCTATGGCTGGACTATGGACTATGTTGTATGGGGTATTAGTTATGCCAACCTGCATATGTTACTTAATGATTACATAACATCTATATACCTTACTGACGACGAGATAAAAAAATATCATATATCTACGGACCGAACATTTATAAACGGGGACGATCCTAAAAATATGGATAAAATAAAAGGCATGAAGTGGGACTAAAACTCAATGAATTTACCTCGGTCGTATTCACTATAAGAAAAACATATATTATGTAAAAGTGCGTTATTATCCTCGTCAACATTAATTACTTTATATCCATAAAAATAAAACATAGGCCATGTAAAGCCGTCAGGTTTATAAAGTATTACAGCCAAATATACCCCTGTTTTTATGTCCTCAAAAATATTTATTCCAGAAAACGTGTCAGATGTATATGCGGGAGTCAACTCATTACCCAACTTATCTCTTAAAACTTGAGAATCGCCGTACTCCATTGTAGACATATAGCTGTCATCAAAGTCTCTTGCTGTTTCATATTCATATAAGCGAACCAAAGAAGGAGATGCAATTTTATTATCACATTTTACATTAATCATTACTGATAATATCTCAGGATCATTATCTGAGCAAGATGTAATGGATAAAGCACAAACTATGATTAGCAAAAACTTTCTCATAATTCTAAAATTTGTATTAGTTACGTTTGTCATTTTTCTAATTCATTTTTCTTTGCAAGCCAATAATTCGCCTCTTTCAATGCCAAATCAAGACCCTCTTTAAGACCATCGGCATAATTAAAAATATCATCGATAGTCTCAATGTCAATCCATTCATTTGTCTTGTAGTTATCCTTTGGCAAGCATATTTTTTTACTCCGTTTCCCTATATAAATGCGGCAAATCCACCACCATGTACTACCATCTATGTTCACGGAAAAATAAGTCTTGTAGTCGTTATATTGAATACGAGATACATCTACATACTGCCTCAATATACTACGCACGATGTTATAGGCATCTATCTCCTCTTGTGTAGTAACTATACCTTTTTCTCGGTCTTGAAATACTACACCATCGGGAAGTTTTTCTTCATTCATTTCGTTCGGCTGTTGATTTTCATTCTCACCCCCCTGTGGCATTTGCTTTTCCTCCTTATTCTCATTCTTCATAGCCACATTCAAACGGTCGGATATAATATCGTTAATCACCGAAGCAATGGATTTCTTAACAATAGGTCTATATTGGTCCACAAGTTTTGCCGTATATTTCCCATCATTAAGATTACGGACAAAATAACGTGTAAATTCATCATCCGGCATTTGGAAATTACGATTAAGCATTTCTTTTACTTGTATCGTGATTTGTAACTCTTGTGCCGTACTCAATATATCTTGCTCATTATAATAAGACTTATGAAACTTTTTCAGTTGCTCAATATCGTTGTCCGATAAATCGAGCATATTCACCACAAGGAACGGCTTTTCGTCCATTATGTTCACCTTTTCTAAATCTGTATAAAAGCGATATTCTATTCCATTCGTCAAGACCCCAAACCTAGCCTTTGAAGCGACAAAATATCTTTGTAACTGAGTGTCATGTAAATTCAAGTTTTGTTTACAATGCTTGCATTCTATAAGTAGTATAGGATTTTCGTCCTTCATTATGGCATAGTCTATTTTTTCGCCTTTCCTCTTAACTAAGTCACAATCCATTTCCGGTACAACCTCAAAGGGATTGAATACATCATATCCCAATGCTGCTATCACAGGCATTACAAAAGAGGTTTTTGTCGCTTCTTCCGTTGCTATGCTATCCTTCTGTTTAGCAATTTTCTCTACAATCTGTTGAATTGTATCTTTGAAATCCATATCTTATGCTGTTAAGATTGTTTCGTCAAAAGTATAATACAATAATCATTTATTAAAATATTTATACTCATACATTAGTTAAACTTTATTAACTCTATTCTATTTTATCAAAAGTATATGAATTTCATATACTTTTGTATATTTGCAAATGATGTGATGTTACATCTACCCCTTTTAATCGAAAAGACTCATGGCCGGACTTCATTTTGATATAACAGGCGACAATTCTAATTTTCTTCGTAAACTACGAGAAGTAGAAACCGGAGTAACCAATACTTCTAAGGAAATAGAAAAAAATGGATTGGGCATAGAAGATATGTTCAACAAAATGACGAAAGCAGCTGCAGCTTTTGGGGCTGGCTTTACAGCAAAAGAACTTATCCAAAATATTATACAAGTAAGAGGTGAATTTCAACAATTAGAGGTCGCCTTTACCACTATGCTTGGAAGTAGTGAAAAGGCAAACGTCCTTATGGCTCAGCTCACAGAAACAGCCGCCAAAACTCCATTCGATCTACAAGGTGTTGCCAATGGAGCTCGTCAATTACTGGCTTACGGTACTTCTGCCGAAGATGTTAACGAGACTCTTATACGATTAGGGAACATTGCAGCCGGACTTTCACAACCTTTGGGAGACTTAGTATATCTCTATGGTACAACTATGACACAAGGTCGACTTTATACACAGGACCTAAACCAATTCACTGGACGAGGTATTCCAATGATAAAAGAACTTGCCAAAGAATTTGGAGTAGCTGAAAGTGAAATCAAAGGAATGGTAGAAGCTGGTATGATAGGGTTTCCAGAGGTTCAGAAAGTCATACAGAACCTTACCAACGAGGGTGGTATGTTCTTTAACTTAATGCAAGAACAAAGCAAAACCATTACCGGACAGATTTCTAACATAGGAGATAGTTTCTCGATGATGTTGAACGACATCGGTAAAGCGAATGAAGGTATTATCAATGATGCATTATCCAGCGTCTCTTATTTGATAGAAAACTATGAAAAAGTAGGAAAAATACTAATTGAATTGGTCGGTACATACGGAGCGTATAAAGCTGCATTGATTACTATAACAGCTTTACAAAAAGTATATTCCGCCGTATTAGCTCAGTCCGCATTAAATCAAAGTCTTGCAGCAGCTTCAGGAATAACATTATCAAATGCAGAAGCTTTGGCTGCTACTCGCACGAAATTATTGCAAGTTGCGCAAGCTGCACTGAACAAGACTTTACTTGCCAACCCATATGTCGCAGTAGCAGCGGCAGTAGCAGCACTAGGTTTAGGTGTTTATAAATTAGTCACTTATCAAACAGAAGCAGAAAAGGCACAGGAAAGGCTGAACGATGAATTTGGTAAAACCGAAGTGGCTGCATTAAATGAAATGTCCACATTAAGGGAACTTAATAGGCAACTTACGGAGGCTAAAAAATGGTCTGAAGAATGGTATGCTATAAAAGAAAAAATAGTAAATGGCTATTCAAAGTATCTTTCTGGCATTGATGAAGAAATTGATAAAACAGGGTCTCTTGCTGGACAATATGAAAAATTAGAAAAAGCCATACGTAAATCTATGGCCGCACAAAATTATACCAATTTTGCCAAACAAGAAGAAGATATATACAATAGCGTCAGAGAAAAAAACTTAACAAAAGTATATGATGCATTTACAAAAAAATATGGAGATGAGTCTGGATTAAAAGTCTACCGAAATTGGTTAAACTGGCTGGATAGCGGTCGAGATATACCGACAGAAATTCAAAGGATTTTTAATGATGTATCTATTGGGGAGTGGTGGGATGTGGGAGAGTGGAGAGAATCTGCAAATACACTTCTATTTGAAATAAGGCGACAAGCTGAAATAAGAAATAAAAATTTAGAAGAATACAGAAACAAATATTTCATTCCCGAACCCTCATTTGATTCACCTACTGAAAATATTTTTACAACAGAAGGTAAATCCATCTCCCAACTTGAAGAAGAAATCAAGAAGGCTGAAACCTCACTTGCATCATTAAAAAAGGCTCTTGCAGACGGTAGCGGAACAAAAGAAGCAGTGGATCAACAAGAAGCTTATATCAAGTCGCTTCAAGACACTGTACTTGAACGTGAGAAAGATTTGAGAGTAATCAATGAAGTCAAAACACAAATCTCAAAATTAGAGAAAGAGCAAGGAGAAACTGTAAGTGGAAGCAAGGAATACAATGCGTTACAATCACGAATTGACGCACTCCGTGCAAAGCTGCCTAAAACCAAATCTGATAAAGCGGCTGAAGATAAGCAAGCAAAAGAGCAAAAAGAGGCCGAGCAGAAACTTGTTGATGAACTTCTTGAGCTTCGTAAAAAAAATCAAGAGAAAGAAATCTCCCTCTGGGAAGAAGGCAAAGATAAGAAATTGAAGCAAATTAAATACTATTATGAAGAACAGAAAAAAGAAATTAAAAAGAAAGAGAAAGAGCTGGCCGAGTTAAACAAAGTAGCTAAGATTGAACCCTCCAAGCTTAATGAGAATGGACTAACAACTGAACAACAGGAAAATATTGATACCGCAAATAGGTTAAATGAAAAGAATAAGAATAAACAGACCAAAGAAATTCTCGATGATGAAATTAACGCAATGAACGATTATCTTGCCGCTTACGGGAACTATTATGAAAAGCGTAATGCTATTATTGAGCAAGGCGAATCTCGTAAGGTAGGCAAAAACGAATGGGAACAGAAGTCTATTGACGAAGAAACAAAAAGGGCACTATCTGATTTGGATATAGAGGCGAATAAATCTACGTCTGCCATAAGTAAATTGTTTGACGATATGCGTCAACACACAGTTGCAGATATGCGTCTCATTGCTAATGAAGCTGAACGAGCATTCCAATTCTTGCAATCAGGCGAATGGGACGAAAACAAAGGTCTTGAATTTGGTATGACAAAAGAGACCTTCGACACATTGCGTAAATCTCCCGAAGAATTAGAACGAATTAGAAAAGGTATAGATAATGTCCGTAATTCCGCAGATCAATCTGAAACGGGGTTTAACAAACTAGCTAATGGTCTTAAAAAAGTATTCGATGCCGGTTCAAATACAAAAAAATTGCAAGATGGACTTGAAGAAATAAGAAGTGGATTAAGTGAGGTATTAAGTGTAGCCCAATTCCTTTCCGACACATTTTCAAATCTCGGAGAGGCTTTCGGATCTGATACACTGTCAGGCATTGCCGAAGGTATCAATGTGGCTATGGACGGCCTCAATTCAGCTATGCAAGGAGCAGAGGCAGGTGCTATATTTGGACCGATAGGTTCTGCTGCTGGTGCTGCCATCGGTCTTGTCTCCTCTCTTGCTTCCTCTATCGCAAAAATCCACGACGCAAAAAATGAAAAACGGATTCAGAAATTACAAGATCAGGTAGATACACTTGACCGTTCGTATGAAAAGTTAGGCAAGTCCATTGAAACTGCTTACGGAAAGAGTGCTTCCAGCTTGATTGAAGACCAAAATAAATTGCTAGAACAACAAAAAGTACTTATTCAAAATCAAATTAAAGAAGAACAAGATAAAAAGAATACAGATAGCGACAGAATAAAAGAATGGGAAAATCAAATTGACGAAATAAACAATCTCATTTCTGATAACAAAGAAAAAGCTATCGATGTCATATTTGGTGAAGACCTAAAAAGTGCTATTGACAACTTTGCAGAAGCTTATGCAGATGCATGGGCTTCTGGCGAGAATAGGGCTAAATCTGCAAAAGATGTTGTAAAGCAGATGATGCAACAAATGGTAACAGAGAGCATTAAGGCAGCAATTAAATCCTCAAATAAAATGGAGGAAATACGCACTAAGTTGCAACAATTTTATGCCGACAACGTGCTTTCTCAATGGGAACAAGATTACATCAACAACATGGCTGAACAGCTTCAACAAGAAATAGATGCTCAATTCGGTTGGGCTGATAGTCTCATGGGAGAAAGTTCTACCACCGAACAAAAGTCGACAGCCGAAGGTTTTGAAACCATGTCACAAGATACAGCAACGGAATTAAACGGCCGGTTTACAGCGTTGCAGCTTTCTGGTGAAGAAATCAAAAATCAAATGATTTCAGCCGTAATCTCTCTAAATTCTCTTTTATCTGTATCAACTAATAGCAATTCTATACTAAATAACATTCTTAATCAACATGTGATTACGAATAGCTACTTAGAAGACATTGCAAAATATACGAAATTATTAATTGATATAAAATCCGATATAGCACAAGTCAATAGGAATACTAAAGATTTATAGATATGAATACAGTAAAAGAAATAATGATGGCTGCTTTACAAAAAGGAGCTTGTAATAAGTCTTATGGTGTTAGTGACTGGAAAACTCTAGTATGGTTGTTCTTTACACCACAAGGCATAGAGTTTTGTGAGAAGAACAACTTCCCTCCTATTGAAACGTTCCGTGAGATGAGTAATGATATTGCTAATTATTGCGTGTTTGTCGACACTAAAAATGTAAAAAGAAGTAATGATACCAATATTGCTTTAATAGGCAATACCAATGCGGAACTAGTATTTGACGATAATACTAGAGTTCACAAAGTTATACTCATGCATGGAGCCAGAGCTATAATAGTTGCCCGTAATTACGCAGTTATTAGACTTATAAACATACGAAATTGTCCTGTAGAAATCAATAAAGACAAAACTTCAGTTATACTTAAATAAAATGGCATCGGGAGAGTTTTACATAAATGGGAAAGACTGCTATACAACTTGGGGTATAAGTATGGATACATCATCTCTTTCCTCCTTAATGACACCGTCACCTTTAAAAGAGTTCATCGAAAACAAGTCTCGATTAGAACATGGCAAACGAGTCCTGTCCTCTAATCCTAAAATCGATGAACGAAATATCACTTTAACTTTTAACCTGACGGCAAAAACGGAAGAAGAATTCTTTTCAAGATACAACAACTTTTGTGAAGAATTGGCAACAGGCATAATAAATATAAAAACAAAGTATCAACCAAATATTACTTACAAAACAATCTATATTTCATGCAATCAATTTACGCAATTCATGAGAGGAATAGCACGATTTTCTCTAAAACTTGTCGAATATAATCCAGCAGATAGAAATTCATAAAAAAGTACATGTTTTTCATGCACTTTTATTATCTTTGACTGAAATCGTATGAAGATATACGAAACCATCATGATAGACATTAAAAACATACAAGGAGATACTATTTTATCAGTTCCTATAACAGAAGAATGTGTTCATGTAGAGGAATTGATGAAATCCGATTATGTAGAATTGTCGTGGAACTCGGACCAAAATGAAGAGATTCCGGTAGGGGCTTATATTATACTCGATGGTGAGAAATATTCTCTTTTGGAGCCATATAATCCAAAACAAAAGAACGAGGTCGAATTTCAATACAAACCACAATTTCATTCGAAATTTATATCATGGGGTAAAGTGCCTTTTTTCATGTATTCTTACGATGAGAATAACGAGATAACTAATCGGGAGCCGGATTGGTCTCTTACCGATAACCCGGCCAATTTCATGAGTGTTATTTGTAAGGCTATCGAGAACGAAACCGGGGATACATGGACTTACGCCGTCGATTCTTCTCTTAACGCTTCCACTTCTTTGTCTTTCCAATCAATCGACATATTGTCTGCCTTGAACAGTATAGCCTCTGCGTTTGAGACAGAATGGTGGGTTGAGAAAGATTCCATGATTATTCATCTGTCGAAATCCGAACATGGAGCTGTTGTTTCTCTCGAAGTTGGTGAAAACATCAATACACCTTCGGTTACGGAGGGAAAAGATGGGTATTATACCCGATTTTACGCATTCGGGTCAACTCGAAACATCGTACAGGAATACAAAGGTGCTAATGTCAACAATTTGGTCAACAAACGGCTGACTCTTGACCCTAAAAAATATCCGAACGGATATAAAGATATAAGGCCAAACCTTCAACAGGGAGAGATATTTAGCAAAATCCTCCTGTTCGATGATATATACCCTTCATCGGAACTCTCCATATCAGATGTCAGATTCCGCCTTATGTGGCGTATAGACTCGGAAACGAATGATAAAATACAGATAGGCACAGATGAAAATGGAGACCCTATATACGACCAATATGCGATATGGTATTTTCAAATACCGGAATTTAACTTCGACAATTCCCCTTATGACGAAGAAAAAAATCCGAATGGTATGCGTATACCAAATAAGGAACCTTCGGTACATTTCCAATCGGGGGCTTTGCAAGGTATGGAATTTGAGCTTATATACCATGATGAGAGTAAAACAATAACGAGTGATGATGGCATAAGCTTCGAAGTCAAAAAAGGAGATTTCGAGATTAAATATAAAGAGGAAGAAGGTAACTATATTATCCCTGCTATTACGGGACTTATACCGTCGGAAAATGACGATATTATCCTATTCAACGTCAAAATGCCGGAAGAATATACAGATTCGGCGTACATACGGCTGGAAACAGCTATGAACGAAGAAATAGAACGGCTTTCTTCCGACCAAAACAACTACCAGTTTTCATCTAATCCTGTGGTGTTCGATGAAAACAATCCTGATTTATCCATAGGAAGAAAAGTCGAATACATAAACGCAGGATATTCATATGTTACTCGTGTTATAAGCCTTACAACCAAACTCGACTATCCTTGCGAACAGACTATTACCATCGGGAACAACCTAATAAAAGGGAATACGCAAGAACTGAAAGAAGAGGTTGCATCTGCCAATAAGAATATCGACTTGATTTCTGCCATCAATGATATGACGGCTTCCCTGCAACAATCGTATCAACGGACTGTAAAACAAATGCAGGAAGGATTTGCCCGTATTAACGATATGTGGAAATTCGACACAGAGTTGGAAAATACGATATACTCGAAATTTAATGTGTATTCACAGGGTGGAATATCCGCTCTTGGTGTATGGCGTGGAGAAGGGGGTGGCGGTGGCGAAGGAGGGCTCATCAAGCTCGTTCATGGGTTCGACGATCTGGGCGGCGTGTTCGACAACACCACGATGACGGAGACTTTCAACGCCTACGCCATCAACGAGATTTGGAAACTCGCCAACGCCGGCGCATCTACGATAGGTACAGGCAATGTGGTGACGGCGGTCAGCAAGACAGCCCTCGGTATCGTTGTCACCAAAGGCATAACCCTGTACGATTGGGTGCAGCAGCCGAACAAGCCTACCTATTCGCTGGCCGAGATAAACAACGTGAGCGGTACATATACGGGGCTGACAGTCGGACGTGCGGTCGAATCGGACAATGCGAAAAAGTTGAACGGACTTGACAACGGGGCTTTCCTGTATAAGAGGGGCGGCATGTATGAGACAGCCACCGGAAACGGGTGGTTGATTCGCACGAAAGTCGAAGAGGCCGAGGCGGCTATGTTGACGTTGCATCTGATCGGAAATGGATATTATAGCCGACGAATTATCAATACGATCGTACAGGCGTATAATTATGCCCCGAACGATGTCGAGTTTACGGCTACGGCCGGTACGCATTTCGGTGACGATTTGGGTGACGTGAAGGTGTTCTTGTACGGGGGACACGTGTGCTTTTGGGTTTCGGCCAAGACCGATTACCAGACCTGCTCCATATTCGTCTATAACACATACGGGGCTTTGAACGGGACTTGCGAGAACTGTGTGGATAGTATATCGTTGTCTCCCATGCCGGCAGTCGGCGTGAGCAAGCTGACCGTGGTGACCCCGTCTGTCGCCTTGACGGATAACGATTCCATCGCCGCCGACAGGCTTAAAAATATCCGGACGATTTGGGGAAATCCGTTTGACGGATCGAACGATGTGTCCGGAAGTCTGTCGGGAGTCCGGGATATAACGATGGAGGGAGACATCGATGGAGCGAATGTAATCAGGGCTAAGGGTATAAACCTTTCGACCGGGAGTAAGTCTGTCTCCATCTCCGACGGAAGGATTGTGGCGACGAATAACATAAGGTCAAAGGAGAGTGTCACATCGGACGGTAACATCACGGCCGGAGGGGATATATCGTCGCAAGGCAATATCTCGGCACAAGGCTCGGTCACCGCTCTAACGACTTCGGACATGCGTTTGAAGCGAGATTTCGACTATACCATCAGCTATACCGACAGACTCTTGGCGATGGGCAGGGTATGCGATTTCCGATACACCGAAAAAGCACGGAAGCGTAACAAGGGCGGCGTGGACGGGGAAGCCCATACGGGGCTGATCTATCAAAAGGTGAAAGAGGTGTTGCCATCGATGGCATACAAGATGGAGGACGGTCACGGAGCTTTGAACTACCTCTCGCCCGACTATATCAACACGATTGCCGGAGCAACGCAGGAGACAGCCCGTCTGGTTAAAGCCCTTATAGGAGATATAGAACGATTGAAAAAGGAATTGTCCGAATTAAAAGGGAAAGGAGGAAAGTGAGCCTATGGCCATCGATAAAAACAAGATAGCAGCTCCGGTAGCGATAACCGACCCGTATAATCTGCTGGGGATTTATCCTTCAAACGGGGTATGGGACGTGGCCGACATCGTTGCCCTCGAACGTCCCCTGTTGCAGGGTGGCCGTCCGGGACGTATCAACAAATGGAGTCGTCATAAACCCGTGCGCTATCCGCAGGCTGCACCGCTATCCGACAACTATCCTC
>OGQD01000057.1_pt1 | contig 91186 bp, 108 predicted proteins | sample 1553091 | NCBI WGS metagenome assembly OGQD01 (sample SAMEA2580290, study PRJEB22360) | human gut metagenome | biome: human gut; feature: human-associated habitat; material: faeces | place: Denmark | collected 2008/2010
CGCCGAACTGTTGCCTGGTACTTCAGCGTGGTGGTGCCGTTCCAGTTCGGCGCCGGTGTGAACGTCAACTTGTTGCCAGTGATAGTCGCCGTCCCGGCCGCCGCGGGAACACCCGTGGTGATCGCGAAGGTGTGGGAGTCCCCCTCGAATGACAGATCCACATCTCGAACAGGCAGGGTGATGTTGCCAGCAAAATCCTCTGCCGTGGTTAGCTGCAGGTCGTCCACGGACGGGGCATCATTTACTGGAGTGACGACGATCGTCAGCGTGGCGATGTTGGATTTAGCACCACGCGAGTCGGATGCCTGGTACTTCAGCGTGGTGGTGCCGTTCCAGTTCGGCGCTGGCGTGAATGTAACCTTATTGCCGCTGACCGAAGCGGTACCTGCCGCCGCCGGCGGTACTGCAGTTATGGCGAAGCTGTGGGTGTCACCCTCAAAATTCAAATCAACATCATGCACCGGGAGTGCCGCGGTAACCGCAGTATCTTCGCTTGTCGAGATTTGAAAATCATCGACAGAAGGCAGGTCGTTCACTGCAGTGACGGTAATCGTGACGCTTGCTGGCGCGGACCAAGCGCCGGAGCTGTCTTGGGCCCGATACGTCACAGTCGTACTGCCATTCCAGTTCGCTACTGGGGTGAATGACATGGTGGCCCCATTGATGGTCGCTGTCCCATACGCGGAAGCCGCTACTACCTGAAAAACAGTTGGCGCCGGCGAATCGATGTCGCTAGCGGAAAGGGTGACGGAGCCGACCGTGTCCTCAGACATCGTAAGCGCTTTGGCTTGGGCCACTGGCGGGTCATTAACTGCCGTAACCGTGATGGTGATCGTTGCAGTTGCAGACCACGCACCGGCACCATCCTGGACGCGGTAAGTGATGGTGGTGATCCCGTTCCAATCCTTGTTCGGGGTAAAACTGAGCGTATTACCTGATATCCAAGCCGAGCCGTTTGCAGGCCCACTTACGATTTGAAAGACGTAAGGGGATGGGCCGTCATCGGAGGTGCCGAGTGCAGCAGACAATGGTGTGTCTTCTGCAGTGCTGAGCCATACATTCTGAACAGTAGGGGCTTGGTTGTAACAGTTGTTGATTACCGACCAACCAGAATAGTTTTTAGTACTACCGTCAGAGTAGACATCATAAGTCCTTGTTTGGTAGATGGAACCGCTTGGCGTATTAGCTGGGCAGCTCAGCCATTGAGTTTCCGTATCTTTTCGAACATACACAGGACCAGGATCATAGCAATTATTATAAACGGTCCATCCAGAGTAATTCTGGGTAGTACCGTCAGAATATACGTCATAGGTTCTAGTTTGATAGATAGAACCACTTGGAGTACTTGCAGGGCAGGTCAACCACTGAGTTTCTGTATCTGTTCGGACATATATAGGCCCGGACGCAACACAGCTACTGCTCTTCAGTTTCCAATATTTTGAGAACGAAGGATTATTGATGGTCGTCTTTACACAGTTTGGTTGCTTCGGCTGCGATGCACTTGGATCAGTTGTACATGACCCACCATTAATGCTTTGTGAACATGTATATATCTGAGACCCAGTCTGCCCAGCAGGACACGCAACAGTCTCTTGGCATGTAAAATTTACTGCACCACCGTCAGCCAACGCAATTTGTGGTAAGCAAAATAATGCTAAAACGATCGCTATATATCTTTTCATTACGCACTCCAATAGAAACGCGAAAAGGCAGTTGCCTGCCCTCTCATTTATTGTTTATTCAATTAGGTTCCTACCGAGTGCCCGTGTTTGCCGCCGAGTTGCGGGTGGCGCTATTGTTGTCAGCGCCAGCCAAGTTAGATTTAACTATGTTCAACGGCCTTAATGTGGGGCTCGCAGTTGCTTGACGCGTGCCGATCTCCCAGCGACGAGGCTCGATTTCGGTATAGATGTAGCCAGGGACAATGAGGTCGCCGTTGTCGTCTTCCCATGGATCGATCGCGATGCGCATGACCACTGCCTGAGTCCGGATCGGGATCGGGTTGCGAGCACGCATTGGCATCGGCGCGTTATCTGCCCCCTCGGCATACAGCACTCGTGTTTCGGGCGCAGCGCCGGGTTTGCCAGAGGAATGCCCCGCGGCGGCTTCCTGCTCCATTTTCAGTTGCGTCTTATAATTTTCACCCTCAGTGGCGGTATACACATCTTTGGCTGACATGCACGTCACTCCATTTGGCATGCCCTTACAGGCATATTCGCTCTCCCCCACGTTGAGCATTTTGGAGCAGCCGGTTAGCGCCGAGGTTGCCATTAGAACTGCAGCGATGAACTTATTCATTAGTTACTTCCCCCCTTCGCAGCACCAGCCGCAGAGTTATCTTTAGTCTTCCTTTCCGCATTCAGGCCCACGGACTCGTTCGATTTCAAAGTGTCCGAATTAAACTTAACGGTCATTCCCTTGTTAACGATGAAATCCACTTCACGCATGGCGTCGATTTCAATTACTGGGAAAAGGTTTTGCGCCATATCCAAGTAGTAATTGGCAATACGATCCAATGCAGTACCCACGCCAGTAGCAGCGGCCGCCTGTAGGGCGTTGGAATCAAAGACCTGTTCGTACACCGCACTTTGTTGGTTACTACTGCCGTTACTGCCACTGCGAGTGATGTTGATCGAAGGGACTTGGCGGACATTGAACACGGACGAAGCACCTTGCATCAGGCCAGCCATGAGGCTTCTCGCGAGCAGCTGGCCTTGCTTGCTAACCAGGCGACCGCGGAGACCATTCTTGCCGTCCTCACCCGAGGCAAAAGCCTCCAAGGGCGCTTCCAGTGTCTTGCCATCCTGGCGGACGCAGGACAGGCGTTCAGCGCGCAGATAGGCGCGCTCGGAGCTCATATCACCCCACCCACCAGCAATGAGGAAACATTCGCGGAAGTCAGCGCGAAAACGGTTCGGAAGAATTGCCTCGGACTTGATCCGAACAAGCGTTGGGAATGGATCCCGCTTCGCCTGCTGCCCTGTCGGTGCATCCATACCGGTGACTAGTACGCCCGACAGCATGGAGCCGGCTGGGAGCGTGACCGAAATGTCCTCCGGCTTTTCCTTTTTCTCCTCATTCTGATTCCGGATTGTCCGGATCTTTACCGGCTCCTTCTTCACTGAGGAACGTGCCTTGGGATCTTCCTTCGGCGCGGCAGGAAGGTTGCTGTAAACGTCGCCCAGGGCAGCAGACGAGCTTGTTGCCTTCGGGACGAAGCGAGCCGGTGCAGAGGGCATCGCGTCTTCATCGGCGGTGAACTCCTCATCGGAACCGCCCTCGCCTCCACCTTTCCGTCCCTGCCGTTGAGTTGCTTCTTTCTCGACGCGGCCCAACTCGCCCTGAAGCGTCTGGAGTTGGGCCTTCAACTCATCTAGTTCCTTGGAGCCCTTTTCGTCCCTACCACTGCTCTGCTGCTGCTCCAGTAGACGCAGAATCCGAGCTTGGTCGCCCTGCAGGTTGCGCACCTGAGTAGCGAGCGATGCGATACCCAATTGACGAGGGTCGTTATCAGTCAGAACAGCCTCAACTTGGGGCTTTTTCGGTAAGCGGTCCTTGTGCTTCGGACCAGCCCACTGCAACACGATCCCAACCAGGGCACCCACAGCAATGACTGTTCCGCCGATAACGATCAGGCGCTTCGCTTTCGGGTTCAGCCGGTCAAGAACTCCTTGAATTCCGCTCATGACTGCCCCCTCAGTTCAACAGGCTCGGACGGACGGAAGTGTCCGGAACGTCCACGGGCACACGAGTCACCACGTACACCTCACTTTTCTGGCCAGGTTCCAGGACCTCGTTAGGCCAAACGCTCACGGCTGCGCGGTTCGGGTGGGTGCAGTCCGCGTAATCAAACTCGACTGTGCGGGCGGAGATGTTCTCGACGGTGGCCACATAAACGCGGAAATCGTGCCCTTCCAAGAGCTGCGCATGGCTGAAGTCGAAGCTGAGGTTGGGTTGAGCACAGGCGGGGACTCGACCGCCATTGGCGGGTGCACCCATCGAATAGCCACGAGGCAGATTGCCCAGAGCCAGCTGGCGAAGGAGCTCCCGAAGCGTCTCCATATAGGGCATAGAGCGCTCCCATTTCTTCGCCTGGCCGCTGTAAGAGCGAACCGAAGCTGCAGCTGTGCCACCCGCGCTTTGCGCCTGCGCGGCCCCGGGCAGGGACTTCGAGAAAATCAGATTCGCCTGGATCGGCGGGATGTCTTGCGGGAAGAGCGTCAACGAGATCGCAACCGACTCATCGTCGGCGGGGGTCACATACATGGTGACCGGGCGCTCAGGCACCGTGGTCGTTACGTAGATGACATTACCGCTGGTTTCGATTGTGGCATCCGAAACGGTTTGAACCTTCGGGTCTTCGAAGGGCGTGACGATACGGTTGATCTGACCGAGGCTGATCGGAATCAGTGTGTTGGTTCCGTTGGTGACGACGACGTCTTGACGAGTGTCGACCGGCGGCAACGACTTAACCGGCTTGGGCAAGACGCTACTCGGCACCGCAGGGTTATCAGCACTTCCAGGTGTAACCTGGACCAGGCGCGGTTTTGTTGGCTGCGGCGCGGGGGCAGCAGCGTGACCTTGAACAGCTACGTCCGGTTCAGCCTCAGCAGCATCAGCAACGCGCTGCTGTTCAACACGAAGGTTGGCCTGTCGCTGGGGTTGCTGCGTGCTCGCGGCAACGGGCATGTTCAGCCCTGGGATCTGAATCTGTTCCTCAGCAGCAGCGTACGGGGCAATTGCCAGAGCTAGCGCCAGCGCAGCAGGGCAGAAGAGTGTTGGGTGCCTCAGGGACATCGTCATGACCTCTGTACTTTGATGAGGCCATTGTGGGAAAGCGTCCGGCGTCTATTTCGGCTTTTCCAACCAGAAAACGGTCAGAAAAAATCAGCGCGGGCGCGGGCGCCAGATAGGCCAAAAAGCCGATGGCCAAATCATGCGGGCAAAAAAAACCCCGGACCTAACGAGGGGCCGGGGTAGGAAAAACTGGTAGGTCAGCCGCGTGAGTGCGACTGCCGCTTAGCCTGGCGCTCGGCCGACTCGGCTTCGCGATCTTTCACGTCCTGGGTGCGAGGATCGCCCCGGTTGGTCGCCATCCAGGTCAGGTTGGGCCTGTAGTCCTTGATTACGAGCTCGAACTCATAGGTTCGGTTCTCACGCTTACGATCGCCGGCAGGGCCTTCAGCGACGGAGTAGCCGGAGACGTAGAATTTGCTGGGATTGAGGTTGTCACGGAGCACCTTCTTGGGCTCAAAGCTGAGGCTGACCCGATCCTGGCGGATCTGCTGGATCTGCTTGTCGAGAACGACCATGACGTCCTGATAAATCGATGGGTCGAGAATGGGACCGATCGCCTCTTTGATGATCTCGGCGTTATCCGGGTTGACGTTGCCCAACATCATACCGAGATAGAGAGCCCAAGCGCTGGTGTACTCGCCCGAAGCCTGCGTTTTGCTGACCCACGCTTTTTCAGTAAGCGTTGGGGGAATGACGGTGATTTTTTCTTCTCGGCGCAGTGAGGCACATGAGGTGACCATCTGGGCGAAGACCAGAAGGATCAGCGCAGTACGGTAGAACTTCACCTCTCCCTGCAAACCACTGAACGATTTTTTCAAATTGCCGAAGAGCATCAGATGAACTCCCGCTCATAGGAGTTGGGCATGGTGCGCGTCTCCTTCATGCCGATGGACCCCATGTACCAATAGATGGCGTGCAGCAGATATCCATCGGGCCGGTTATCACAGAAACGACGGTAGAAACGCGCCGCTACCATGCCCACCGCGGAGCAGATGATCAGTTGGGCCATCAGCACGCCGGCAACAAGCCCAATGCCGATCGGCATTACTTCGTCCAGGCGCCAGAAAAGAACGTGAGGGGGCTCGTCGATGTGCGCGGGGATGACCGTCGGTTCGTTGCTCATGGCGCGGTAGCTCCTTGGGATGGGGAAAGTTTGGCAATGGCGCTGAGGATGCCGGCCGGACTCGCGTGTTCGCCCTGAAGGAGGAGGGACTTACCCGTTTGGTTATCCAGAACGAGGGTGGACGGCGTCTGCGTGACACCAAGCTGGATCACCTGCTCCAAGTCCTTGCTCACTCGTTTCGCTACAGCCCTGGACTCCGAGCAAGCTGCGAAGCGGTCGCCGTCGAGACCCATTTCCTTCGCGATAGTCACCAGGGGCTTGCCAACCCCCTGCCCCTCGCTTCGCGTGAGATCGAACACCTTCTGGGCAAACTTCCAAGCAGCGTCAGAACCACCTTGGTCGCCCGCGCACTCGATTGCGTTGGCCTGATTGCGAGACGTCTCTCCCAGGAACGGAACCTGGAGCAGGGCTGCGTTGATCTGGCCTGCTGACGATTCCACGAGCGACTTCAACAGGGGGAAGTGCTCTTTGCAGAAGGGACACTCTGTGTCGGTCATCTCGACCAAGGTGTAGCGCGCGGAGACGTTTCCGTAGACCCAGTTGTCGGGGTACTGCTCGGGCGCAGCAGTAGGGACAGCGGATTGCAGTCCCGAGACCAATTCCTTGATCTCTTTCGGTGTGAGGCCTTTCGCGCTGGTATCTGACAGCTGATTGCTGACCTCGGTGAGTTGCGATTGGAGCGCGCTCACTTCTCCAATTGTTTGGATGTGGAAGTAGCCCAGCACTGCCAGAGCAGAGGACAGCGCCGCGATTGCAATCGTCGGCCCGTAGGATTTCTTGGGTAGGGCTTGTGTGGGAGCACTCATGAAGACGAACCTGTGCAGAGGAATGCACCGATTCTTGCCTGTCCCGGTACGCTGGAAACGCTTTTTCCCACCAAAAAACGGACGGAAAAATCCTGCCAAACGGTTACTCAGTGGAACCCTCAGCTACCCATCCTCGGCGCCACAGAACCGTTCGAATTCGGGTATAAACGCGCCATCAAAATGGGAGTTTTCCCCAGAGCGGAAAAGAGGACCTCACACCGTGCCCCGCCAGATTTTGCATCGCATTGAGGCAGTTCGCGCAACACGATTGTTAAAGGTTCGCCGGGACGATAAGGGCGACCTCCAGTTCGAAAGCGTGCCTTCTGGCCAGTTAGGAGGGTACTACTGGATTTACACCGATTACTCGCTTGACGAGCTTGAGGCCTGCACTCCATCGAACTTAAAAGGTGCAATCGACATCGCACAGCTGACAAAGCTGCATAGAGACTTGCCCAATGTTTGCTCTATCGAAAAGGACGGGTTCCGCCTTGTGTACAACGGCATCGTCGGTCACTCACCTGGCATTCGCGGCCGTTTAGGTCAGCACTTTAACGGTGGAAAAGGCACCGGAGCGTTGCACATCAGCAAATCCAGCTTGACGGATCTCAACCGCTGGCGAGTTTCCTACGCCTCGGTTCTTTCCACTGGCACCAACACTCCTGACGATGCCAGTGACTACTCACACGCGGAGAATGTTGAGCGCATCTGGCGTTTACAGCATGGCTGGCCACTCCTGTGCACGCGCTAAGGACTCTGTGCCAGCCACGCCATGCATTCGCTGACCGAGCACGGCCAGCGAGACTTCGAAATTAGAACTTCTTCGGCAGGTTGCTGATAAGCAGCGACAGCAGGATTGGTATCACCAAGATGAGGAACGTACTGACCACAAGCGGCGGCAACGGGAGCGGGAAGATCAAGCTCAACGGCAGGAGCACCGTACTCATCAAGAGCATGTTCGTCGCGTGGTTGTTCACAAAGGGCGAGGTATAGCTAAACCCAGCCCTCTTCGCATGCCAGCGCATCCAGCCAGCGTAAGCCCCGGGGACTACAACCACAGCCAGGAAAGGCAGCCAGAAAAGCGCCATCACCACTCGATACACCACCTGGTAGATTATCTTCTGTAGTGCCTCCCCCCGCTCGCTAAGGTAGCTGAACCACCAACCCGCTTTTTCCTCCAGAGCATCGACCGTTCCCTTGGAGCTTCGCTCGCCAATGAAAACGTCGGCGACCATGGCTTTAGCCCCTGAGTCCAAGAGGAGGAACGTGTACCACTCCCTCGTCTTCGACTCTACCGCAGCCAGATCGCTTTGACCCAGCAGTGCCAACCCCCAGGCCCGCTCCTTGACCATGACCTTGTCCACGAGCTTGTTTGGGGCGGCGGTCGCCAGCATCAGTACCAGGATGAACCCGAAGGCTATCGACGCAACCAGGCCCTTGGGCCACTTCTCCTCGATGTTCTCAGCCATGGATCAGTTGCTCCGTAACGATCGAAGGGACGTTCGACAATGTGCACCACTGCAGAACCTGCTCGTTCGGCAGAGCCGCATCACTCTTGCGCAGATGGTTGAGAACATGGCTGAGGACTGTACGAAGGCGTGAGAAATCATTGCTCCGCTCAATGCACATCCGTTGGTACTGCCCGAGCACTTCCCGCAGTGCGTGACCAATAGCCAGCGGCGGATACCCAGCCTCGAGCATGAGCGTGATCAGGCGTGTACCGCAGCGCCATTCCAAGTCGAAGGTTCGAAGAAGCTTGGTGGACTCCGCGTCCAGCTGGGTACGGCGTTGAATTTCGAGAGGAGTCGATACAGACACAGGAGCCTCCTATCAGGCAGCTTTGTCAAAATTGATGATTGGGATTCGGCCTTTGCGAAGATCTCCCCCAGCAAAGACGGCAAGGAACTCAAGGTCGGGCAGTTCGCCCAGCAAACCGGTGGGGAACCGCTCACCCTCCTCCTGCATAAGCCGCTCACCGACGTTGCCGCCGACACGAATGCCGCTCTGGTCTGGGCTGTTTCCCTGGGTGCGCATCACGTACTTGAAACGCGTCGGTGTGAGCTTGTCGGCGATGAAGGCTTGCGTATCGGTGTCGAGCACGCGCAAAGCCACGACGTGGTTGCAGTTGCCGAGAACCTGCATGGCTTTCGATTCATCACCCAGGCGCGCCTTGAAGTCCGCGATGGTCTGCGTGGCGATGTAGAGGTTGATGCCAGCGCCGCGCCCCTTGTTGAGCAGCTGGATCAACTGGTCGTTGATGACCTCTGCAGCCTCGTCTACGAAGATATTTACGGGCTTGGGAATGCGGTGGTTGTAGATTTCGCCAGCCGTGGAGGCCAAATCAGCCAGCGCCAGCGAACCGATGGTTGAACCAACCATCGAGTCCGAGAGCGAGTCGAGGCCCATGTAGAGCACCTGGTCCCCGTTGATCACTGAGTTGAGGTCGACAATGGCACGCTCGTCGTCGGGATCTGCCACAGGAGACAGGAGCGGCCCCATAGCTCCTGCAGTCAGCATCACCAGAATCGGCAGCAAGCCAGCGATCATCTTGCTGAAGTGCGAGCGCTCGTGCTCCAGCATGGTGAGAAGGCCCTCGATGTCGCCGTTGGCTCTGACGGGCGCGATATCTTGGTAATAGACTCGGCGGAGAACTTTGGCCTTCCCTTCGATATCGCCCGGCTTCACCTTTGCACTGATCAAAGCGGCAGAGGCCATGGCATCGAACTGCGCTTCGCCGAACACTTCCGCGCCGTAGGCCATGATGACTTTGATCGTCAGGCCCGGAACGTCCCCTTCCAGCGTCCTCCTAAGCCCAACCAGGGTAGGTTGAATCTTGCAGATCAACATGGCCTGGATCACATTGTTCAGGGCCATCATCGAGAATGCCTGGAAGGGGTCTCCGGCATCGCTCTTCATCAGAACGGCAACACGCGAGGCAATTTCTGTCGCGCGACCGAAGTTTTTGGTCAGCGACAGGCGTACCGAACGCTCAGGGAAAGCCGGATGGAAATACTTGTACCGGTGGCTTTTGCCGATACGGGCAGTTGCCATCTCACAGGTTCGCGCTAGCCCCTTATCGCCCTTGGGATCAATCACGATTACGGGCTCACCGCGGGCGATGCACTGGGTGATGGCCATGTCGAACCAGCGGGATTTTCCGGCGCCGGTGGTGCCCACCACCAGGAAGTGGATGTTTCGCGAATCCGCCGGTCGCATGCAAGGCTCCTCCTCTCCCATCCCCAAGCCATGGATCCATTTGGTTCCCTTGACGGTTGCCTTACGTTTCCCCTTCTTCCCGAGGATGTCTTCAAGATCCATCGCCAACAGCTCGAAGGCGTACTGCCCATGCATGTGGCGCCAGGCAAACGCCTCTCCGAAATAGATATCGTCTTTGTTGGCTCGGACCATCGCGATCATTTCATCCAATGTGATGGTGTGAACGCCGGCGCCATAGAGACATGCCTTCGCGTTGTGGACGCGCAGGGCCTTGGGAAGCGCTGCAAGAGCGAAGCCCGCCTGAACCCCTACCGTGATGAGGTATGGAGTGATAGGCATGCTGGTGAGCAGCTGAACGGCCGTGCTGCCGATTATCGACGTGCCCCACGCAGCGACCTCGTGAGCTTCAAAGTTTTTCCGCCAGTAGCTGGTGTAGTCCCATTCGCTCATTTGGCAGGGGTCTCCTCAGGAAGGGCTCTGATGAAAATTTTTCGTTTTACCGCCACCTTCACTGCATCGCGCAGCGCGAATATCGCCTCCTCCAGAAGCGCTGGGCTGACGCCAAACTGATCTGCGATCTGCGAAACTTGGTGCGGAGTGATGGCGCGCAGGCCGAGGCCGGCGATAACCTCGAATGAAGACTTTGCGATCACCTGCTCTACGGCATTACGCAGCACAGGAAGCTCGCCAGTTGGAAGGCGACTGAGGTGCGGCACATTCCAGTCCAGACGTGCCAGCTTGCAGACGATCAAGCTGTAGTCCTGCGTGAGCAGGAACCCCTCCTGATTCTTGAGCTTCTTCAACACCGCAGGTCCCTCGGATGCGATGTCCTGCCACAGCCATCCGGCCTGAACCAGGTGCTCTACATCGCTGTGCTGAAACGCCGAACCAAGGCGAACGAACACTTTGTTGAAAGCGCTACGCAACGTATCTGGCTCGGCCGCAGCAGCAACAAGCTTCCGCGCCAGCTCGGGGTGCTTCTGCAGCAAGTACATTTCGTGGTCGCCCAACAATTCTGCGTCTCCAGGAGAAATCTCGAAGGGGGCAGGAGCTACAGCCTTCTCTGGTTGGGCGGCCTGGGTCGCTTGCTGAACTACCGGGACGGCAGATGTTTCGACCGGAGGCATCGACACTTGGACTGCGCCGCTAGGATCACCGCGTAACTGGCTGAGGCTGATTCGACCAGGGCGAACAGTGATCTCTGGTGGTGCAGCCGGAGCCATTTCCTGCTCATGAGCTCCGCCTGCCGATAGCGTGAGGGGAGCCGATTTAGCCGCCCCGACGGCTCCGCTATTTGCCGCACTCGCGTTGTCCCCGGGCAACTGCGACAGGTCGCCAAGCATTTGCTCGAGCGTGAACGTCTGCTCCGGCTCCTCCTCGGGCTCAAGCGGGCCTACTGCGAAGTCTGCAGTTGGCTCGGAAACCGCGAGGGCAGGAGACGCTTCTTCAGCTGCAACACCTGCTCGGACACCTGGCGAGGGCTTGCCAATCTCTGCCGCGGCATTGGATTTTTTCCGCTTTGGTTTGGACAGCTTTACGGCAGCCGTTCCGATTTCCTCGCCACTGTCCTCGGCTTGGCCAGGGGGGGTAGCGCTTTCCTGCTGGAACAGATCGCCCTGGTTCTCGTTTTTCTGGCTTGCCTGCTCACCCAGCTTGTCGTTTGGCGCGATGAGTTCCCGGGTCTTTCCCTCCTTGCCCAAACTGATTGAAACCGGGGGTGGCAGAGGTGTAAGCGGGAAGAGAATGTCTGGCGAGACGAGTTTTATGCAGCGTAGCGCCGGGGCCTGGCCGTTCTTGCGCAAGAGATGTGGTGTGACGTACCAGTAGACGTCGCCATTGGTGGCGCGCTCGGCGATGCCGTGCGATGCAAGAATCCCAACCAGGGTGTCTGCGGCGCGGGGGATCGCGACAACACCGTCAGCGACAACCATCTGCACGATCTCCTCGGCGGCCAGCGTCCAGGCGATGTAGATGCCGTCGGTAGCGATCCAGATGCGGCCGCCAGGGATATTCGCTTTCCAAGTGCCATTTTCGACCAACCGAAGCATGGCATCGGTGACAAGGCGAGCGACCGGAACACCAGTGTCGCCGCCAGTTGTGTTACGTGGCCCCTTCAGAAGATCGCGCTTCACTGAGGCTTCATCTGCTGCACGCACAAGAGAAGTCAGCGGACCAGCGCCCGTGCCTGAAATTGCGTCGAGCATTGCCTCGTAGATGTCGTGGCCACCGTCCCGAATCCAGGCTCGGGCCTCGTCGGGAATGATTCCCCTGACCAGCGATACTGAAACCTGAACATGGTTAGCGTGCCGATCAGGATTCCAGTGGAGAAAGTACCGGTTGATGCCAGTTCGACTAGACCACGCGTGAAGGGTCTCACGCTCGTAGTTCCACTCCTCTGCCCCGTCGAAGCTCGTAGCTCGAATATCCGACAAGGGTTTACCGGCATCGTGGAGCAGACCGGCTGCAACCCCGGCCACGTACCAGCGGCGCAACCGCATGCTTCGCCGCGAAGGCGTTTCGCCGGCGTCGAATGCCGTGGTCAGGCAACCATCGAGCGTGAATGCAGCCACTTCCATGCTGTGACGGAGCAAACCTCCAGGACCGTCGTGGTGATGGCTCTGTGAGGCCGGGAGGAGATGGGCCAGTTCAGCGAAGTTATTGAGGATGGGCTCGACATACCGCGCGAATTCCTCATCGGGCAAGCCGACAGATCCCAAAAGCCGCTCAAAGAGGTCCTGCTGATATCGGCGCATGAACCAGCGGCCGGCAACCAGGCCTGGGTATCCTTCCTGGTAGGGGGGATACCGAAGGTTCCGCCAGTTGTGATTCTCAAGGTATGGACGGAGCTCAGGGGCAATCATCTCCTCGGCCGGGTGTGGGTACGACCGGCCAACGAGCTCGGCGCGCCGACTCCCCCCAAAAGAGAAAATCCGTCTGATAAGCGAGATAGGCGACATAGGCTTCTCATTGTGTGGACTGGCGCATGTTGCTCGCGCGCAACCCCGGCAAGAGGCCATTTCCCGCCAAAAAACGGGCGAAAAAAAACCCGGCACAAGGCCGGGCGGGGAACTCAGAACCAAAAGGTTCCGTATGCGACTGAAGGCTCTGTGGCCTCTATCGAGTCAGCTGGCGCCAACCTGCGAACCCTAGGTTTAGGCTCCGGTAGCGCTGTAGCTTCGTCGTAGTTCGGATTTACGGTGTGTCGAAATGCCACGGAACCCCCCGTTCGGTGACGGTTCAGGACTTCATCGGGAATTGCGTCATGCAGTTCCTTCGCCACCCCTTCCCAATCAACAGCTCCGGCGATTTCATAGCTCGTCACACGTACACCAAGAGCTTCAGCTCGACGGAACGTCCCCATCAGCGGACGGAACGCAGCATCCTGTTCCTTCGCTTGATTGGTCAGTTCCTTGAGCTCTGCTTTCAGCTTCACGATTTTTTGCTCCAACTCTCTCCGCGGCTCGGCTAGCTTCCGCCAAGCGTCCAGGTCGAGTTGCTCCAAAGGAATAAGATCACGCTTCGGGTCCGCAGCTGGCGGGCAGCCGGTTTCAACCAACTCCCAAAAGCGCATTTCCGCCTCGATGATCCGCTTGCGCGTAACCTCGTCGAGCAACACCGGCAAGCAGCAGGGCTCGTGTTTAGGCGACCAAAACCACAGGTACCCTTCACTCGCGCCGCTGACGATCAGTTGGTGCCAAACCTGCCACCGATAAAGCAGGTATGCAGGGCTATCCATCTGAAGGCGAAGCACTTCAAGGTGGTTCTCGTCGGAGAGGTTTTTAATTTCTACAGGCGCGCCGTTGGCCAATAGCCCATCGAAGGATGCCCGAATGATCGGGTACTCCAGCGACTCGCCGCAGACCGGCATGCCCAACTGGCCATACTTCTCCTCGAACGCATGCAGAGCGATTGGCTCTCGCTGAACCCCCTGCCGCACCTGCGGGATTACCGATAGGTCCGGCGGGGTAACGATGCCAACCAACTCTCTCCAGAGCTGCAAAGGACTTTTCTCGGGGTTTGCCCCCATGATCACTGAACAGCTGGTCGCAGAAACCCCCTCCCGGCGCCACTCGTGCCACTCGGGGGATCGCTGCGCGAGATCAACGACCTTCATCTCGTTCTCCTTTTCAAGTAGTGAACCACCTGGTCATGCGGACCCAAGTGGTTCCCACCGGAACGAACGAGCCCCTCGGGGCGTCCGCCCCAGAGGGATATTTTTTCTGGTACTCCAGGCTGCCCATCATCAAGCAGCCTCTGCAGCAGCCTGGTACCGGGCGTAGATTTCTTCTCGTTGTCGCATGGCGTCTTCGAAGCTGAGCAACCCTGCGTTGCAGGATTGGATCAATCCGACTACTTCCATGCCGCGGCGCCATTCGACGGTCTCGGCAACACGGTCAAGCGCGCCCGGGTCGGGCGTGCCATAACCGTCGTCGACCAAATCACCGAGACACTCCTCCATCGAATCGAAGGTGACGTGCCCGGTAAAACCATCGCTCTGGAACGCCTGCCACCGATAACGGCCAGGCTGCGAGGCGTCAGGAAGGATGATCCCCCAGGCCTCTCGCCGGCAGTGTTTCAAGGTCAAACCGACTTCGAGCTGGCCGACGAGAAACTCCAGGAGGAATATCTTCGCCTGCGTCTTGTCGATCACCTCTTCAGCACAGACCGCAAACGGGCCGCCATCGTGAAGAAGCTGCTGCCACTCGCGCAGCGATGTCTGCAGGCTCTCAACGGTGGACGGTCGCATTGCTCTGCTCCTTGGCCAAGGATGGTTTCAGGGGCAGGAACAGGTCCGGGTGGACCTTCTCAGCGATTTCGATTGACTGTTCAAACGACTCCGCCTCGCAGCGGAATTGCTTGGTTTCATTGGTCAACAGGTTCACGAGGGTGTGAATGTAGGTGCGCATGGGATCTCCTTTTCAGCAGTCGAACACCTGAAAAGGCAGCGCTCCCGAAGGGGGCGAATGCCCCCTCAGGGTGGGTTTTTCCTGGCGCCTTACGGCAGCAGCAGGGTCAGGATCAGCTTGATGATGTCGAGCATGATGCTTCCTCAGTTTTGCCAGAGTCGCCCGCTAGGGGGCTTCCCTGGCGGGTTGGTTGACTCGGCGTGCCCGGGGGCGGTCGAGGATGAGTTATTCGCCCTGGGAGGCGATGGCATAGGCTTCTGCTCGCGCAGCGTTGATTTGCGTCTCCGCGTATTTGCGAGCATCTACCGGCCAGGTCGACACATACTCCAACGCTGCATTCCAAGCCCCTGAAAGGCCCGCGCGGCGGACCAGTTCAGCAACTTTCTTGAGCGTTCTTTCCGGGAAGTTAGGTGCGGGCACGGCCTCGCTATCAGCCGCTAACAACTCGCCCTCAACCAACACAGCTTCCGGTGCCGGCTGAAGCTCAGCTGCAGGTACCTCGGCCGACTCGGCGTCTACCCGGCCAGGCTGCAGGCCTTCCTCTTTCGAGGTTGGTAGCGGCTCAATCGGATCGACAACCTGCGCATTCCCCATGTAGCGTTCGATCGCCGACACAGACACGCCGGTGGTAGCGAATCCCTCGCCACCGTCGGTGTTGAGGTACTCAATTACCTTGTCCAGCTTCCCACCTGCGAACGGCCAGTACTTGCGGGCAATCTTGATCGCCGATTTCTTCTGCATCGAGCTTTCATAGTTCACCCATGGACCTTTCTTTTTTCTCCGCCACAGGTCTGATGCCTCTCTTGCGGCGTGGATCTCCTTGAGGGTCACAACTTCGACGTGGAACCGTCCATCAGGGAGTTCCGCTTCGACATAGCAACCCAAGAGATCCCCGCGCTCCTCCAGGGGGGCAAATGGTTTGCACTTAAAAATCGGCTGTTTGCGCTTACCGAGGTATTCGAACACATCATTCGAATACACCAGTTCGACATTAGCATCTTTAATTGCGCCATCATTCACAGCGACTTTAATCATGCCTCGCCAGGAAACATCGAGGACGACTTGCCCATCACGAGGAACCAGATAGGCCAGTTGCCGCGAGGGATCAAGTGTCAATCCCGACGCTGCAACTTGCGCAAACGCGTTACGAAGTGACAGCTTGTTCTGGATTGCGGCATTGCAGAGATAATCGTTATTCATCATTGCTTGAGCTGCATAAAGCAACTCATTCTGAAATACGACATCCGAATTGCTCAGCTTGGCAATCGACTTAAACTTATCTTCCTGCTTTGCGATTACAGCCAAAGCGTTTTGAAGTTGCTCGCTCATAAGATTTCCTTTTAAAAAAACAACGCACCCGGAGGTGCGTCTATTTTTGAACAGTCCCGACTTCAGCTAATCAGCAGCAAGCAGCGGCTAATGGGCGCGAACGGAATGTCATCATCGAACGAGTCGTAATCCGGAGCTGGCTGAGGTGCCGGCTGCGGAGCCGTTTGTTGCGGTCGTTGTGGAGGACGCTGCGTGGCGTGGCCGGCCGGTCGTTGAGGACTCGGGGCTTGTTGCTGCCCATCGTCTTGGCGATTACGGTTACCACCCAGCAATTGCATATTGCCGTTGATGTCCACAACCACTTCCGTGGTGTATCGATCTTGGCCATCTTGCCCTTGCCACTTGCGAGTTCTCAGAGTTCCTTCAACGTAGATCTGAGATCCTTTTTTTACATACTCGGCTACGACTTCAGCAAGCCGACCGAAAAACACAACTCGGTGCCATTCGGTACGCTCCTGCTGTTGCCCAGTTTGCTTGTCCTTCCAACTCTCACTGGTAGCGAGCGTTACATTGGCAACAGCATTTCCATTGGGCATATAGCGAATCTCTGGATCTGCACCAACGTTGCCAACCAGGATTACTTTGTTAACTCCGCGAGCCATAGTTTTCTCCATATCAAGAGAACTAGGGCGGCATGATCCCGAAAGGGGCATGTCGCCCCTAGGGGTTTTTTGAAAGTTTTTTGGTTGTATTTATAAATCGGCCAACAAGCCGACCATGTGCCAAGAGCACATGACTAAATCTAATCGCTCAAGCGATTAGATTTAATTAGGGAATTCTGCTGATCATGCGGCGAGCACTATGTGAGCCGCAGAGGGTGGCCAGGAAGGCCGAAGATGCTTTTAACGCCATGCAGGCGTATCGCAAGTCTGCAACAGCCGGTATCGATCTGCAAGATAGCGGGGGGCGCATCTTTTTTTCCAGCAAATTTGTTGCGGGAAAAAGCAAATCCATACCGTCAGCGGCTCGGACAATTCCAACAAATTGATCCCGAGGATCCACCATGCCCAACTGGAAGTTCACCGGCCAACTCGGCCTCTACGCGGGACTGCTCCTTTCCGCATCCTGCACGCACCAGCCATCGGCCGCGAAAGCAGAGCAGCTGCCGCCCGGTGTTCCGTATGTAGTTGATAGCTACGCCCCTGACTTCCGCGACCACTACACCAGCTGGGGTCATGCGGGCCGCGGCGGTGCCGCGCTTCGAGAGCCGATCTACCAGCCTGTCTTGGGAAGCAAGGACGCGCTCGACACCCGGAACGGCAAACTCTATCCGGAGCTTCAGCCGCAGCCGAAGGCAACCCACCAGCCGATGGTGGCCGTGCCCCCCGGCTTGGTGGCAGCCAACTGTGCCGAGAACAACGGCGTCGCCCAAACCTTTGCTCTAGGCGAACCAGCAGGTGGGAAGTTCATCACCACGCTGGCCAACGGCAAAGGCAGCGTCAGCGAGTACGTCCTGGTCCGCAACAAGCTCTGTCGTGGCACCGAACGGCTCACCTATGACGAGTGGCTGCTCCTGGTGAACGGCACACCCAAAGACTTGCCGGTACGCCTGCAGGCTCCCTCCCGTCCATCTACCCCCCAATGGAAGTGAAACGATGTCCAATTCGAACCTGACCGGCCATATCGCGATCACTGTGCTTGGTGTGGCAGTAGCAGTCGGCGTGTCCTTCATGCTGAACGCCCGTTACACAGACGCCTATGTCGCCACTCAACTGGTAGAGAAGCTTCCAGGCCAAGTCGATAAAACCTTGGAACTACGGGAGTCGAAGGTCATGGCGGCGCAGCGCGATCGGATCCTTGCGGGATGGACCGCCGCCAAGAACGCCGACATGAAGGATGGCCGCCACGTTTACGGCAACCCCCAGGCCGAGTTCACGCTGGTCGAATTCAGCGATCTGGAGTGCCCTTTCTGTCAGCGTTTCCATGACACTCCCAAGCGTATCGCCGACGGCTCCAACGGCCAAATCAACTGGGAATGGCAGCACTACCCTCTGCAGTTCCACGATCCGGCAGCAAACGCAGCCGCTGTAGCAGCCGAGTGCATTGGCGAGCAAGTCGGAAACCAGGCTTTCTGGGCGTTCACCGGCGAGTACTTCAGCCACACCCAGCTGAACGGCCAAGGCCCCGAAGACCTCGAGAAGATAGCGCTGTCGGTCGGCGCCCAACCGGACCCGCTGCGTAGCTGCATGAGCAGCGGCAAGTACGATGAGAAGATCCAGAAGCAGATCAGCCGCGGCACTGCGCTAGGCGTCACAGGCACGCCAGCGACAGTGGTTGTCGACAACACCACCGGCAAGCACCTGATCGTGAAGGGGGCACAGCCGGCGCAGTCCTTCCGCGCCGCGATCGCGCAGCTGGTCGCAATGCGCAACGAAGCTCCCGACCAGGAAGGTCTGCCGGCGCCCGAACAATCACCCGCGACCGTGCCAGCCCCGATCAAGCCTCTGGACCTCGGAGGTGGCAATGAGCAGTAGCCACGCTCCTGTCGAAGATGCCTCGTTGCGCCGCCTGGCAGTCCTTTTGGAACAAGGCTCAGAACGTGAGCGAGTGTTTGCCCGCCTGCGGGCGGCGAAGAGTTGGTGGGCCGTTGGGGAAATCCTCCAGCAATACGGCCTCAGCGTGATCGGCAACCATGGCGAGCTGTTCGCTGTGAACTTCGAGAAGCGTGAGTTCTTCGCACTGGCTGACTGCGGTCACAACATGCAGGTCTTCGAGGAACGGTTAGGCCCTTACCCAAACGCCTAGACCATCTGTTGCCGGCGCCGCATATGCGGCGCTTTTTTTGGCCTGTGCTCCCACTCGTATACCATGATGGCATATTGACCATGCTAGGAGCGCAGTGTGTTAACTAGAGGCCTACTAATCGGCGAGATCCTGGACGAACTGTCCAGCCTTTCGGAAAGAATAAAACTAAGAACTTCACTTAATTTAAATGATCTTCCACTTTTTGCTGAAGACTTTTGCAAGGAATTGCTTTCTACACTCTTGCAAGGAAAATTTACCAATCTGAACGCGGAGCGTTCCAATAACCCAGGCCTGGATCTGGGCTGCATAAAAAACAAGATCGGCGTACAAGTTTCGGCAACATGCACAACCGACAAAATCAATAAAACACTAGCCAAAATAACTGACGACCACCGAAAACTGTACGATCGGTTCATAATACTGACACTCGGTAAAAAGCAGTCTTCATATACGATCAACAAGAGGTCAGCCAAGAAGAACAAATTCAATGAGAAGAGTGACATCTGGGACCTGAAAGATATTGCCAAAATGGCTGTTGACTTGGAGCTCCATGAATTAAAGGATCTTCACAGCCAAGTTAGAAATCAAACCACAAGACTTTTAGTTGATCTAGAAATACGCCCAGAGGACGAGGACTTCCCAACCAACAACTATAAAAACTGGGAGTCCATGCCAGATCCAAAGTACGGAACTGGTGAACATTTTATTGCGCACACCGAATTAAATGGCGCCATCGATGATAATGAAAAGGACAGAATCCGCACCGAACTAGCCGATGCAGCCAACAGACTAGCAAGGCTACCACGAGTAACCCGAGAGTTCTTGGCTATGCTCTTCGAACGCAGGGAACCTGAAGGGACCAAACGGATAAAACAGAATCGCGGCAGTGAAAGCATTCTATTAGACTCACTGCAGAGACAATACAGCGGCGATTTACAAGGCGAATTAGATCTATTGAGCGAAGCAGGTTTCGTCAGTGTCGAGCACCAAACCAGAGAAGACTATGACGACGGACCTTCCGCTGTTGGTTTTATTATGGCCAAAAAAGATAGTCCGTTTAGCCTCGGATTTGTAGATTATATAGAACATAAGAAACTCAGCTTCAGGAAGATAATTGGTGAGGTTAACTTCCTGGACTTTTAATATTTGGAAATACCAGTTACTCCCTCATGCTATCCATATACATCAAGGATCTATATTCTCTCGATCCGCATGGAGTCACGATTTAAGGAGTTTTCCCAATGCTTCAGCGACTTGCACTAATTAGCTTTGTGACTGCGCTGGTTGGTTGCGCCACTACGCAGCAACAAGCCCCATTGCCTGACCCACAGACGGTGCCACGCCAGCAATGGTCCGACGCACTAACGGTCTTTGACGCCATGGGGCTCAAGGGCCAGCGTGACATTCCGAAGGAGTTGTTGGGCCAGGCCCAAGAGCAAAGCCAAGCAGCGAACGTGAGCGCCGGCGCTGGGGATCTGGCGGTTGGCCCATCGGCCGGACTGGGGCTCGGCCTGTTCCTGTTGGGGGGAGGCGGATCGCCCGCGGAAGGCCTTCCGCAAATCGCAGCATGGGTCCCAGCAGAGTTAGCCTCGACACCGGAAGAAGCAACTGCCCTTGTGGCAAAGGAGTGGGATCAGGCTCGCTTGCGCGTCTTTAAAACGGACCTCGCGTCTATCCCAACGACAACGGCGAAGTATCCCTACGGCTGGAGCGCCAAGATCGCGTACGCAAGCATGAAGGAATACTACTTAGGTCAGCCGCTGCAACCGGATAAGGGGCCGCTAGTGGCTCCCGCATTCATTAAACACCAGCAGGTATACGGACCGATATTCGTCTTTCCGACGCAATTGCCGGTCGACCAAAGCCGGCATGATCTGACTGCTCCTCAGGCCATGTCTGAGCTTGCGAAGAACCTTCCGGACTGGTTCTACCTTTACTACCCAGGCTCGAAGTATTCAAAAGAAGTACATCCTGCTGGCGTTTTCAATGGCATACGGACCTTACGGTTTGTGAGCAAGTGAATGAAAAATAGCCCCGCTCTGCGGGGCTATTTTTACTTCACCGGCTGCATCTGTTGAGCGGCATTCTTCTTCACAGAGTCAACATCAACATCTTTCAAACGCTCTACGTTACGCTGCACCGTATCAGCCCGCCCCGCGCCATTGTTGAATATGTCGTTCAACTCACTTCCACTGCCAGTCAAGTTTGTGAGCGTAACAGAGTTAACCGTGGGAAGGTTACCGGTTACACTGAGCATTCCAATCCATTCCGACAGATCGATTTTGGACCAATCAAGCTGCTGTAATTGAGCAGGAGTAAGACCTTCGCAACTGGGGTTTTCAGCCTCTCCAAAATTTAACCCCAGTTGCTTACGCCCCTGCTCTTGGATAATTCGTCCCACTACAGAACCAAAACAGCAATAAGCATCACGTTTTTCAATACATCCGCCAATTGACTTGCTAGCACAATAACTTCCAACAAAAGTGCATTGCCTTGTTTCCTCCTTAGCGGCTAGTTCAAACTCTTTCGGCTCACACTCCCAAATAATGTGAATCAACATATCAGTGATCACATATGCCGTGTAAATCCACCCGATAATATTAACCGCCATTGCTGCCTGGCTGCTCAGGCCCGATACAGCACCGTCGGCTCCAGTTTGAAAAACTGCGTTCGCAGCGTTTGTAGCCCCCATCTTCACCATGCCGTCGTAGGCCCACTGCATCAACTGCTGCTGGAGAACACCAATCGTCGCGTTCCCAGCCAACTCGCTGCTGAAAGCACCTGTCGCGGAATCCACAATGCTCCCCCATTGGCCCTTGATCAGCGCACCAGCTCCTGCCTCAATTGCTGCTCCCCCAGCCTGCCAGTAGCCCGGTGCAAACAGGCTTCCGGTGCGGTTCAAAGCCTCCACAGACGAAGCCATTTTCAGAGATGCCATGGTGAGGTTCACGTAGTCCATGAGGCTGACGCCGCTGGGGGCCTCACAGCAGTCAACGTAACCGCCCAAGGCCTTCTTGCACTCCATGGCCTCGCCGCCAAAGATTTTGCAGTCAAGGCTCTCCGGGGAGGCACAAGTCATGTCCTGCTCAGCGAACTGGGTGACCTGCAGCATTGCCACTGCGTAGGCGAAATCACCGCTTTTGGTGTTCGAAGTGTCGAAGCACTCGCTTCCCATGCATCGTGCTCCCCCTGGGCACTCGATCTTCTGCCCAGTGTTCACTACGGTTGGTACCGAAACGTCGTAGCCGCAATCCCAAGTTTCGTTGTAGACGTAACATGTCCCTTTCGAACCACTGGCGCCCTGAACGCACGACTGGCTTACAAATCCGCACGAACTGTTCTGCTCGAAGCTAGTGCAACTATCCATGCTTGAGCCATCGTTGTACGGGCATTGGGTCTTGCCCTGCGCATCCACGTAGCAGTCCATTTGCCCGACGTTGTAGTCACACTGCAGGGCTGACACGTGAACTTTCGTTGCTAGGCGATCAACATTGGGAATGGGGGGCGGTTGCAGCTTCTGGTAAATAGGATCGCCCGGGCATACGTCAAATCCAGATAGATTCACACAGCTATCCGCACTGCCGCTGCTTCCGGCAGTGGTGCTATATGACCCAGTGCAAAACTCTTCAAGCGTTGCGGTAGCTGCGGTCATGCAATCTTGAGGTGTCCAATAGTCTTCAACAACAACCAGAAACTGGGCCATTTTGTATAGTCCAGTCGCTGAAAAGCTATTAGCAATCCATGTTCCAAGCGCTTTCACGCTTCCGTTGTCATGGAAAACATAGGACGTGACCCCCAGGGACGCCATTTTCTGGACAAGCTGGGCGCCCCCACTACCGGCTCCATCTTTGTTGCCGATAAATACGATTACTTTCTGAACGTCGTTTCGCCAGGTGAAGGTATCCAGAACATAGTTTGCAGCGGCGACGTTATAGGTGTCACCAGAGGAGGTGCCTACGCCATTTATCCAAGACTGGAAGGAACTTGTATCATCAGTCAAGTCAATATGCCGGGTTACATAGTCGGTGCCTCGGGTAAGAGCCCCGCCGATTCTGAGGTCGCCGGAATTAGTTGACCCGAGCAGCATCGCCAAATTGCTAATTGAACTACGAAGTTCCGCGATGACCCCACCCATCGACCCAGAGTTATCGACGAGGAATACCAAGTCCACGGGACCGGCTTTAACTTTCACTTCGTGGCTGATATCGCAGTTTCCCTGCGGCTTTACCAAGCGCTCGCAAGTCTTATAGTTTGCGATGTGAGACTTAATCGTGGCATCGGCAAACTGGTCTGTCTTTTTGCAATCGGCAAAGTTTTGTTGGAATGCCTGCATGTAATCGCCGGATCGGACAGAATCAGCATTCGAGTACATGGGATCTTTTGAAAGGTCGGGTTGTACCCTACGTGACGAGTCCTGCAATAGGCGATAAGCGTCTCCCGTTGTGCTGGAGTCGCTGGCGAGCTGCGTATTTGCCTTCTGGCCGAGATCGATCGTGTGCGCATCACTCCCATAAACGCCTTCCAGGGACTGTGTGTTTCCATCCTGGTAGCCGGAGAAAATGTCCTTCAGTGTTGCCGATCCGGTGACCCCGCTGAAGACGCTTATGCCCTGCTTTCCAACATCCTGGCCAGCACTGGACCCTGCGGACACAGCGTCGGCCCAAGCGCTGAAGGCAGTCATGTTGAGGTACAGCCCCACCACAATCGTACTGACCGCACGGATCAGCGATTGGCGGGTTCGGAAAGGGTTCGACATGGGCGCGTGCTCGAGGTTGAAGTGCCTCGATGCTAGGGAAGCTGGATTGAGCTGGAAGGCCTTTTCCAGTGAAGAATGTGCAGAAAAACGAAACCCCGGCAGCGGGTGCTGACCGGGGTTCGTGGGGGTTACGTCGGAACGTGAACGATCACTTCGTCGTCGGAGGAGATGAGCTTGTGAATCACAGCCCAACGCTTGACGTAGCGAGGGTCGGGATCCTTGTCCTTGACGGTGTCGGCAATCTTCGATGGCACCAGAAAGCGCCGGCCGGAGTTGACCATCAACTCACTCAGTTCTCGACAGTAAATTGCGCTGGCTGCGGTCACGATTCGTACTCCTGGTAGGTGATCCCCGCAGCCCTCAGCGTTGAGAGGGCTCCGGGGATCACCCACCAGGGGTGATCGCAGCGGAGCCTAGCCCGAAGGCTAGGCTCTAGGTTTCAGGTACCAAGCCGCACTAGGCGTCTAGGTAGGTTCATCCATGGCGGTGAGCTTGACGCTCCTTCTTGTGCCGTTGAATGACGCGATCGAGTAGAAGCGCGGTCCCACCCATCAGGACCGTGAACGTAACGACCGCAATCACACCAATGCCAAGAGGACTCATTCGCCTTCTCCTTTCAGATCTTCCAGTACAGCCATGATCAGACTGACTACCAGGCAGAGAAATCCTACCACAAGTAGCCAGGCTCCCCACTCGAGGTTGTCGACTCGTTCGTCCGGAGGCAAGCCCAGTAGCAGCAAGCCCGGTACGATAAAGCCTGCACCCATGGCTAGAAAGAAGTTGATGAACCAATCTTTCAATTTCGTTTTTTTCATTTACTACCTCTCAATTAATGCGCGGAGGTAGCCCTTGCGGGAGACTCCCGCACAGGGTTTATTATTTCTAACTCCAACCCATTGGGCTGAGTTACGACGCTTACAGCGAATCCAGTTCCTTCCGCATAAATTGCATGCGGAAGTTTCCTGTCGAGCGCAAGACTTTCAGCCTTACGGACAGCAGCAAGGGAATCGTCGAAGTGCATTATTTGCCACCCACATAGAGCGAGAGGCTTCCCTTGAGGGGGAGCCCCTCAGGGTTTTGTTTAGAACGTGATGTTCTGGCGAGCCTTTACCAGACTTGCAGTTTGAGACTGTTTGGCAGTCTCGAGAGTTCGGTCGAACAGGCCACAACCAACGTGGATGCCACCAACGGTCAGTGCGACAATAACGGCCAGAGTCTTCATTTTTGTATCTCCATTTGCATGCAGCAGACGGAGATACCCCATGCGGGATTTCTCCCGCTGTGGGTTTGTGTAAGCATCTATCTGGACAGCCAGAATCAATGCTTTGTTTTTAAGCCAGTTTTAAAGCCTGGCTCCGCTTCTCCATCCGCACATACATGCTTCAGGATTTTGCCCAACCACATAGGTGGTTAAGGCGCTTGGCGAGTGCAGCATTGCACATCGCAAAGTTCTCATGCCCCGTGGGGCGATCCTTAATTTAACCCTTTGGTTGTTTGATGGAGATGATACCAAACTGCTCCATCCGAACAAGGTAAGAAAATAAGAAAAGGCGCCTACAGACGCCTTTTTTTATTTACGCACCTTGCGGCGAAAAAACCCGCTGGCCTCTTTTATGCCGGAATCGGTCTACAACCACTTCCATTTCACTTTCCAATATCACCGGTTGTTTAAAGCCCTCTCCCTTAACGTGCTGCAACATCAGCACGCCACCTGACTCCAACTCCCATAGATGGACTTTGGTGTCGCCACGGGAGGCCCAGGCCTTTCTCTTCACGGTGGTTCCTGCAGTCATCTGCGCTGCAGCGAGGATAGGGTTCATGCTGGTCACTCCGAACTGACGGAGCGGCCCCCATACGGAGTGTCGCCCCGTATGGGTTGTGCATGCCGCCAGCTACGCCGGCGGTCCTACTGTCGCTATTGCTTGCAGTAGTTGTTGATTGCAGTCGTTTTCTCGGATGCCCAGGCGAGTGCCTACGCGCGCCGCTCTGCCGTCATGTACCGCCAGCTGGTATCGACTGCGTCCTGGAAGAAGCCGTAGGCGTCGATCCATTCCTAGTAGATGCCAGCGTGGTCTACGCGGCCGAGTTCATAAGCTCTCGGGCGTAGGAACGAGAACACCTGACTCAGGTTGTTCCCGACCAACGCTGCGCGTACCAGGCTCAGTTCGCCCTGGCCGAAGACCGAAGAGCAGACCTTGTCCAGCAACACCAATCCGCTGCGCACCAAGTCTCGCTGAACGGCCTGTACTTCTTGCTCATTGCGCGCTCGAAACTCCATCGCCTGCCGGAGCAGGTTTTCCAGATTGAGGTCCATCGTTCTCTCCTTTCGATGCCGAAAAGAGAAAGTCCGCGAGGGGCTTTCCCCCTCGGCGGGCTTTTTTACAGTTTCAGTTTTGTCTGCAGTTTGCGGCAGATCCAGAGAACACCGTCCCGCACATCCTCGTGATCCGCTCCGCGGTCGAGGTGAGCTTCAGTCCAGGCGTTACAACAGGCCCGGAAGCTGAAGGGATGGTTGTCATCACTTTGGATCCACAGCAGCGCATCCATCCGCGTTTCGTTGCTCGACTGGGGATGAACCAGTTGGCGCAACGTGAGCTTCAGGAGGTACTCCCTGAGCCACTGAACGTACTCGTCTGTGACTTCGTCCTCGCCCCTCAACCGTTCCAGCTCTGCTTCGGACATCTCGATGATGTCGAGAAGACCGAGTTGGATCACCTTGGTAGCAGTGGAGCGGCGCGGGCGTGGCCCGAAGGTTCGGCGTTGGGTTACGACCTGCTCCCCGAACAAATCGAACAGGGGCATGGCAAGTGCACTATTTTCCATTTCAGACCTCCACATTCCGCACGGAGGTCTCGCCCATTGGGGGAGAACCCCCAATGGGATGATTGGTTATGTCAGGCGACCAGCGCCTCGCGAACGAGCTCGTAGAGTGCGTTCTTGAGGTTGGATACTTGACCTATCGCTTGGTACCTCGAGAAGCACTTGGCAAGGACTGTGGCAGTGGCCTTTCCAAAACCCAGGCCAAACACCTCAATACCGCTCGCCTCGCAGCGCGCGACCAGTTCCCTCACCTGCTGCTCAGTTCCGGAGTCAGGCTCGCCATCGGTAGCAATCAGAAGCAGCTTTCGCTCTCCCGGTGCTCCAAGGACTTCGCATGCCGCTGGCCAGATTGCTCTGTACAACGGGGTTAGCCCCTGAGCCGAAGCTCCGAAGCCACCCTCTCGCACCGCGGTTACAAGCCTCTCCCGCCAGCTTTTGATCAGCGCGCAGCGCTCCACACCATCACCACACATGTTCGGGAAGGACATCGCCCCAGTTGTGACTTGGGGGATGCTCTCCAGAGCATGGAGGACGGCATAGATCGCGGCTTCAGCTTCTCCGATCGACTCGCGCATGCTTCCCGACTTGTCCAACAGCAATTGCACCGCTGCTGAACTTCGCTCTGCCCGCGCCTTGTGACGGTAGATCCTGGTTTCACCCGCCGGCAGCATGGCCAGGCGCCCGGTGTCCAAACGCTTCCCGGAACGCCTAAGGCTTGCTCGGCAATCCACCTTCGCCTGCAGCAGCCCATACAGGCACTGCTGCAGTCCGGACGACTGGAATACCCCGTACCGGACGCGCGACTCGCCTTCCATCTGTGATCGGTCCATTGCGCGACCGCCCAAGGTGAATGGCGAGAGATTTGGCGGGTTGCTTTTGGCTCCCTGAGTCAGCAGCGCAGCGGCTACGTCACCCACGTCGGAAACCAAGCCATCAAGGTCAGCTTCCGATGCCCCCATGGCCAGCTCGCGCAGGTTAGGAACGTTGTCAGGTGTACTTTCGCCCGGAGCACTTGGCCTTGAAGCTTCAGCAGGACCATCGCAGGGCTCAACAGCCCCTTGATCCCTCACTTCCGATGCATCTCCGCCGGTACTGCCTGCCTCATCCTGGTTGGGCTGTTGCCCGGCCTGGTCAGACTCATCCGCCTCCGGCGAACCAGGTTCGTTTGCATCTCCTGACTGCGGTTCGTTCTTATCGCGCGGCGCCTCAGAAGAGGACGGCAGCAGCGCAATAATCTCGTCGACCAGCTGGAGTACTTCCCAGGTGTTCCCGCAGTCGAGCGTCCGCTTCACTACCTCCACAACCGAACGCGCCGCGTCGGTCCCGATGAGAGAGTCCAGTCGGGCAAGGTACGCCTTTGCCGGAACCTCTAACTGCGGTTCCTGCAGCAGCCAGTAGCCACCGAAAAGCACTGCGTTAGCGACCACGTGCAGCGGAGGACATGCATCCACCGAAGCTGCCACGAACGGCTCCAACAGAACTTTCCGATTGAGGTAGCGGAGGTTGTCCTCCGTGCCCGGGTACTGCTCCATGCTTAAGCGCTCGATACGGATATCTTCGAGCGCGTTCAGCAGGTGCCGCCGAAACGCGACAGATTTACTTTGCTCAAAGGCTTCCAAGTCGGTGTTGCGGACGTGGGAGCACTCGTGGTCGATGTAGCCGAAGGCAAGGTCCAGGTCATCGTCAGCGAAAGGGACATACACCTCCCTTTTCACATTCGTGTAAGCAACCGAGCCTTCAACATAAACCTTTACACCGGTTTTCTCGGCCAGGTGTTGAGCGTAGATCGGCAGTGAGCCGACCAAGGATTTCGCACTCATCGTTGTCTCCTTTCTCGCCACCGCGGAAAGGAGTTCCCCCCTGCGGGAGAGAACTCCCGCGCGGGGTTTTTGATGGTTAGAACCAGAAGTTTTGCGGTATCGGTTGAGGGACAACCTCCACCGGCGCCGGCGTTGCTGGCGTTGGGCTTGGGGGTTCAGCTTCCGCAGGGGCGGGCGCATCTACCGGGAAGAGCAGATCAGCGGGCTCCTGTTCGGCACTCGCTGCAGCCGAGAACAGCTCAGCAAGTTGTACCTGCCTTGGCTCCACCCGATCCGCATCACAAGGAACCGTCGACGTGCCCTGCTGAGCAGGTGCGCCGGCGTGTCCCTGAGCCAGGTTGAGGTTTTTTACAAGTCGCCGGATCGAGTCCTCATCACTCAGGCTCGATACCAGCGTGACCACGCTGTTGTACTCCACCCCCGAAACAGGACCAGCCTGCGGCAGGGATGCCAGCACCTCTTCGATGTGGTCAGTCAGCACCTTCACATCTGAGGACAAGAACATCAGACCTCTGAGTTTCGTGCTGATTTTCCGCACGGTGTTCAGTGTCACCTGAGTCACCTGGCCGCGCGTTGCGAGTCCCGTCTCCAGGAGCCGCAGCGCTGTGTCTGCCGTTTCAGCGTAAAGCTGATCTGACAATCCACGGACCTGCTTACCAAGCGTGTCGGACAGGTGGGTATCACCGTCCGGCGCCACTCGGCACGCCGCATAGCCGAACTGCATTCCTTCTTCAACTTTCGCCTTGGGCGTCACCGAAGCCTGAATTGCATTTCGCCACTCTTCTTTGTCCCAGCCTTTATCAATCCAACGTTTAACCAAATGGTCATAGTTAGAAATGAAATAGGTTTTGGCTGTATAAAACTCATCTTTGAGTCTTTCGAGCTCTGCTATCACCTCTTGGATTCGCTCTTGGGAAACTGCGTAGCCCCCCAAAAACTTGACCCCATGCGTTTCTAGAACAGCGGTAGCTTTACGCTTGAGTTTCTCAAAGGGCTTTAAAACTTCAGGATCGATGACGCGCATGGATCCAAGTGACGCCAGGGTCTCTGGCGGTACTTTACCTTCGAACATAGAAGGCTGAAGTTTTTTTCTTGCTGTCCAAAGATGAATATCAGAAAGATCCACCAGCAGAAGTTGCTGTAGAATCTTAATTTCATTGGGTTGAATAGCCATCGTGATTTTCCTTTCTCTCGAACATGAAAGGGGAAATCACGCCCTGTTTGGGGGATGATTCCCCCAAAGGGTTTTTACTTCCAGTCGTTACCGAATACGCTTTTCGCGATTTGGTTGATGGCGGTTTGTTGAACTTGATCGCAGCGATTGAGCAGCGACTCGAACAACGCAGTTTTGGCCGGCTCGCTGACGCCTTGGCTGGCATAACCAGTAGCAATACGCGCCCAACGCAGTACTGTCCTTGTGGACATCGTCACGCTGAGATACTGGCCGTTCTTGCCCTGGTGCTGATCTCGAATCGAGTTCGCAATCCGCACCATTCGTTGGGCGATTGACGAGTCAACCTGCGGTAGAGCATCCAGCAGTGCCTTCAACTCCTCAGCCTCGGACAGGTACGGGCATTCGAACACCCGGAACCGATCCAGAGACGCTAGGTTTTGCATCATCGTTCCCGCATGCAGTCCGTTCCCGTCGCCTTGGCCCTTGGTGTTGCCACAGCCAATGAAGCGGAAGTTCGGATGCGGTTTGACGACCTCACCATTGTTTTCTGCGATCACCAGCGGACGGCCTTCGAGTACAGCATGAAGGCCTACGGTGACAGCAGGATCCAAGGTGTCCCACTCATCCAGCACAAAGAGGAATCCATTGCGCATCGCTTTGGTGAGAGGGCCATCAACAAACTTGGTGTTGAGATCCCCGGTCAGCTGGTCGGTGACCGGCAGGTTGTACCCCACCAGCTCCGGCATCTCCATTCGGCTATGAGCCGAAACAGTGATGCATGGCCAGTTCAGCCGTGCTGCCAGTTGCTCCACGATCGAGGACTTGCCTGATCCGGTAGGCCCCACTAGCAGTGCGCTATCCCCGAAGGGCGCGTACAGCCAGTTCATGAACGGTTTGAGCAAAATCTCCCGGAAGAAATACTTCTTCTCCGGGGGAACGTACATTTGCCATTCATGCCCCAACGAGAAGGCAGGTGCCGCCTTGTCGGAGTCAAAACCAAAAGCCGAAACAGGGACTTGTGCATTGAATTGCATTTGAATTTCTCCTTTCTCTCAAGCGAGGCCCAGATAAGGAGAATCCCCAAGGGGAAAACTCCCCATAGGGTATTTGGTAGCTAGATCAAGCAGCAGGTACTAACGCGATAACGGTCAGACCTTCCTCAATCGATTTCTTCGTGAAGCTAACGACAGGCGTAATCCCGTGATACATCAACTCACGGCACAGCGCAGCAGTCATCCACGGCGGGCAACTAACCAGGACGGTCTTGTGCCCAGTCTTCTTCGACTCTTTAACAGCAATCTCGCCAAGACGCTCTACGCGCTGGTTGATGATTTCCATCGTCGGCGCGCTCGGGAAGTACAGCAGATCGCGGATTTCTTTAAATTCACTCCAGCTGGAAATATCCTGAACTCCAAAGTTTGCAAGTTCGCTGGTGGTTTTGAATTTGGTCAGGTTGATTACGTTTTCCATTTCTCGCTCCAGGTAGAAGCGGAGAAACTCCCACACGGGGAAATTTCCCCGCGAGGGTTTTTAAGCTGTTGTTGTCGCAGCTGACGACCCGTGCTGAGCACGGACAAGCACCAGCGCTCATGCGCTAGCGTTTGATTCTGGAGGATGCGGAGCCGGGAGGCTCAACGCTTGAACGGCACGCCACTGGCTGTGCGGGGGAATTCTTGAGCTGCTTGAGCGCGCAGCTTACGCACCTTTCGGCCCCTGAATCATGCCGACTTGCCGCCAGGGCTGCAAGCCTCTGGCGGTACGCAAAATTGCGAAGTCGGCTTCAAGCAGACGCGCGCTCTCGACGCATTTCAGTATGGCTTTTCATGATCACCAACTGAGTGATGGGGTTGATGACCAACACCTTCCGGGCTCGCGTGTTCGCTACATACAGCAGGTTCAACTCGTCCTTGCGCTGCTCAGGCGTGACCTTTTCTGTATCGAAGATATCGGGGAAATCGTCCTGCAGGACCACCACGTCCCATTCCAATCCCTTCGCCTTGTGTGCCGTGCTGACGACAATGTCCGCCGCGGCCGGGTCATCGGTGGTGTGGTCCCTCAAGTCAGCCACCAACCTGGGGATATCGTGATGCTCTTTGGTTATCCGGACCAGGCGATTCATTTCGGCGTCCTTGCTCTCCTCCGCCGCCTCAACGAAGGTCCCGAAGTCACCAAAGGGTCTGAATAGCCGCTTGTTCCGGATATCGCCGTGACGATTTGACTTCAGTGCATGCACGTCCTCGAGGTCTGCCAGCTGGTAGGCCTCGATACCCCCGACCCAGTAGACCATCTTGCCGGCGAGCACAGCGTCGATCGCCGTCATGAGCACTCCCATGACTGTGCGGTTCAGCACGGTGTAGTGCCCACAGCCGAACGGCAGCGACGTCATCACTTTATCCCGAGGTCCCAGCCCAACCAGAGGACGTGTTTCGCCCTGCTGCCGGAGGATTGCGTTGGCCACGCCGGCGATCATCGGGCCGAAGCGGAAACTATTGGTCAGATACATGACGTCGGCGCCAGCCTCGACCTGCTGGTCCAATGCGTTCTCGGCTCCGCGCCAGCGGTAGATCTGCTGCCATTGGTCCCCGACAAAAATCTTCCTGGCTTGCTGCCCGGCGACAAGCGCCGCGGTCACTGGGTTACTGTCCTGGGCCTCATCGAACAAGATGACGTCGTAATCGAGAACCGGTTTGCTCAGCTGGTAGAGCTTCAGGTAAGCGTCGTGCTGGCAAGGCAGAGAATGCTCGACATCGATCATCGCCTCCCACAGCCGCGCCGCGTTGGCCATCAGCATGTCGATGTGGGCTTCCCCGCAGGTCTCGTACGTTTCCTGATCCAAGGCCGCCGCGACGTGGGGAAGCATGACCTCAGGGTCCGCGCTCGCGAGGAATGCGTTCAGGACGGCGATCGACTCTCGGACATCCGCCCACTTCCTTGTTTCCAGAAGCTCGGCGGCGTCCGTCAGCCTGATATTCCCAAGCTTGTGATCGTATAGCCGCCCGAACTGCGGCCACGCCAGCTGGTGGGAGGTCTTGCAGATCACGTTAGGTGGGAATTTCTGCGCCCCCTCGTCCCTGATAGCTCGGTTGTAGGCCAGGTAGAGAATTCGGAGGTTCGGGTGCGCATTAGCGTAGGCGACGAGCGTCCAGGTCTTGCCACAGCCGGCGTATGCCTTTACCACCAGCTTGTTACCCTCGTAGCCGATGATTGGCTGCTGCTCTGCGGTTCCGCTCACGCCTGGTCCCTCCCAGCCCCATCTTTCCGGGTGTCGCAGCGCCAGACGAAAAAGATTCCTGCGCCAAGCACCCACGCGCTAAGCACCGGATCCAGCGCTCCGCCGGCGGGCAGGTATCGAATTACCAGGCATACCGGCTCGGTCACCAAGAACAGGCAGGTCCAGCCCTCAAGGGCGCGCGGACCACTTGGCTTGATCATCATGGTCAGCGCAACGAACCACAATCCAGTCAACGCAATGTGCTTTGCGTCCTTGATACCCGGCGCCAGGTAGGTCGCCGTAACCACAACCAGCGTGGCCACCATGATCAACCACGCCTGCTGGCGGCGCGTAAGCTTTCCCAGGCCCTCGCCCTGGTGCTTGAAACGAAGAATGGCCCAGCTGTGCCACGCAACGGTGCGGAGGAATTCAAGCAGGGAGTTTCTGCGCGGACTATGGGTAAAAGGGGGCATCGGCACGGGCGTCTCCAAAGGAAGTATCTGGATATCGTCCAAGCGCTATTGGGAAAGAAATGCTTTTTTCAGGCGGGATTCTGGCTAGAAAAATGGCCGTAACTCGTGGATTGGAGGCGATCCACAATCCGCTGGCAATCCCAGGTTGCGCATGACAGCACGTCCGGTCACATGGCTGGCGTTAGCAACCTTGTAGAGGAACAAACGATCAGCTGACGCGCCCCTCGGGTCATGGCCACGTAAAGATTCTGGGCAGTCATTTCGCTGGGCTCCAGGATTACAGCCACGTCGGCTTCCAGTCCTTTGAGCAAAAGCGTGCTGCCCACGCGGCGGCGCGACTGAGTTCTGCCGGTGTGCCTCTGCCGCTCTCGAACCTGCAGCGCGGCGGCATAGAGACTTGCTTGGCTGCCCATCGCCGACTGCAGCGCAGCTTGGCAACCATGGAGAAGCTCCGGCCGGTAGACGCGGGTCTGGTGATCACGGCTTGCCGCCGTCAGAAAGCGATGCGCTTCAACGAAGCTGGGAGCGTTGGCGAAAGACACTGCGGCAGCTTCTACGGCAGATGGGGGAGCTTGTGGCCGCCCTTCGCGCAGAATCCTTACGCGCTCAAGCAAGCGCGCCGCTCCCACCCCCGTCATGACGCTGCCGGCAAACTGAACGAGAACAGCCAGGGCGTCGGCGGCCGTCGGGTTGAAGGTGCTGGCAAACTGAATAAGTTCTGGTAGATCCACGCGCTCCACCACGGTGGTGCCTGGTGTCTGGCTGGCAAAATCGTTGCGGCGTGCGGGGCGCCTTGAATCCCCGATGACCAACACGCTGTATTGGGCACCGTTCCCGCGCAGGTTACGGCGGAGGCATGGCTGCCTGGGTCGGTTTCACGCGCCCCTCGGCCGTCGTGCTGATTCTGTTCGCGCTGGGCCTGTCCCAGCATGCACAGTGGATTCCCTCCGGCGCCCTGCATGGATTGAAAGTCGTAGCAGTCGCCGTCGTCGCTCAGGCGGTCTGGGGTATGGCCCGCAACATGTGCCCGGATGCACCCCGAATCACGCTGATGCTGGCGGCAGCAGTCACGGCGCTGATGTCCGCCTCTGCCTGGACGCAAATAGGGATCATCCTGCTGACTGGCGCCGTCGGCGCGATGCTGTTCAGACCTGCGCAAAGCAACGGGCACGAAGCACTGCTCATTCCCATCAGTGCTCGAATCGGCGCACTGTGGCTGGCAACCTTCGTCGCGCTACTACTGATCCTGCCCGTTCTCGCATCGTTGACAGCCAACCCCGTGCTGACTCGAATCGACGCCTTCTACCGTACCGGCTCCCTGGTTTTCGGTGGTGGCCACGTCGTACTGCCGCTGCTACAGGCCGAGGTCGTCGAGCCCGGCTGGGTCAGCAACGAAACCTTCCTCGCCGGCTACGGCGCGACCCAGGCGGTACCGGGCCCGTTGTTCAGCTTCGCTGCCTTCCTCGGCGCCTCGATGCAGAGTGGCCCCACCGGCTGGGGCGGCGGGCTGCTCTATCTTCTGGCAGTCTTCCTGCCCTCCTTCCTGCTGATCACCGGCGCACTGCCCTTCTGGGAACGGCTGCGTCGCTATCGACGAGCGCAGGCAGGCATGCTGGGTGTAAACGCAGGAGTGGTCGGATTGCTGCTTGCAGCGCTTTACCAGCCGGTCTGGACCAGCGATTCTCGATACCGGAGACTTCATCCTGGCGTTGCTGGCACTGGCAGCTTTGCAGTGGTGGAAACTACCGGCATGGCTGGTGGTGTTTGCCACCGCCGCAAGCGGTGCTGTGATGCAGGCCTTCTAACTAGCCTTTGCCATTATCGCAAACCTCTGCCGGGCGCCTGGCCAGGGGCATAAAAAAAGGCGCCCGTTAAGGGCGCCTAATAAATTCACCTCTTCCAAAGGAGCAATTAAGCTTCAAAGGTGAACTCTAGGGTAGAACCCGGTCTTGCGACCGGGCAGAACAATGCCGACAAAATCAACAAAAGGTTGAATCGCACAGAAATATTAACGTTTCCCCTCTGACATGAAGATGGAGGCAACATTAAATTCCTGTCATCTTCCCTGCCGTGATTTCAGTGATCAAAGAACCGAGAGCGGGTACTCCACGATCAGACGAGTTTCATCGAGATCGGACTCGAACTGGGTAGCACGAGTGGTTGCCTGACGCAGTCGGAAGGACAAGTCTTTGAACTGTCCAGTCTGCACTACATATTTGGCTTCGATATCCCGTTCCCAGCGCTTCTGGTTCGTCAGCGGATTACCGTCGGCATCGCGGCGCATGTAAACGCTGTTGGCGTTGGAGTAGTCGATATCGCTGCCGCGACCGTAACGGGTCATGAAGGTCAGGCCGGGCACGCCGTAACGCTCCATGTCCAGGTCGTAACGCACCATCCAGGACTTCTCCTTGGGCGAGTTGAAGTCGCTGTACTGGATGGAGTTATCCAGGAAGATCGAGTCCGACTGGCGCAGGTAGTCGAAATCGTCGTTGCCGTTGTTCTGCTGGTGAGAAACGGAAACGGTATGCGCGCCAAACTGCAGCCCGACCTTGCCCGCCCAGATGTTGTTGTTGAACTCGCCGAGCAGCTTCTTGCCCTCGTCGACGGCCTTGTAGTAGTTGAAGTCGCCGATCAGCATCAGCTCGTCCGCCAGCGGATAGGCCAGGTAGGCACCGAAGTAATGCTGGTTCCAGGCATCCTTCAGGCGGCTGGTGTACAGGCTCACGCTGACGTTCTTGTTGATCGCGTAATCACCACCGCCGTAGGCCACCCAGGGCGAATCCACCGGACCTGCGTAGAAGGTGGCGAACTGGTCGCGCATGTTGCTGGAGGTCGGCTGGCTCATGGAGTGCAGACGACCGCCCTGCAGGGTCAGGCCCTCAAGGCTGGTATTGCTCAGGGTCACACCCCGGAAGGACTCGGGCAGCAGGCGCGAATCGCCAAATGCCACGACGGGCGTCGCCGGGAAGACATCGCCCACCTTGACTTCGGTATCGAAGGCGCGCGCCTTCACGGCGCCGCCGACCTTGGTGAATTCATCGCGTGCCTTGCCTTCGCTGTCCACCGGCATCATGTCGAAGGAGCTGCGCCCACCGTTACGGCCATCGCCGGTATCCAACTTCAGGGCGATCATGGCGAAGGCGTCCACGCCTACACCAACGGTGCCCTGGGTGTAGCCCGACTCGAACTTGCCTATGATGGCGTGGGCCCAGGTTTCCGAGTATCCGGCCCCGCCCGGTGCGGTTTCGCCGTTGCGGTTGTCACGGTTGAAGTACATGTTTCGGTTCAGGATCGAGAGCTTGCTGCCCTCAACGAAGCCTTCTTCGGCTTCCGCTGCTACAGCCATCGGGCTGATGCAAGTGAGCGCGGAGAGAGCCACAAGGGATAGGGAGGGAATACGGGACATGATTGCTCCATGGTCAATGGCAGTTCTTGTTGGTCTATCAACACCACGGTTTTTTATTCAGAGAAGGCGTGCTGGTGTTAGAGACCTATGCTTACTGGCCATGTCTAACCGTAGGATTAGCTGTTAATTACAATTTTGAAAGAATTCGATTGTGATAACTGCATCTATCAGAGCGGCGCTGGTTATCACTCAGGTGAAGGGCAAATTACAAATTTGTAGGATTGATCGAAGCAAGTTTCTTCCACGCTAGAATCCGCCGACAACCCACTCATGGGCTGGGCGCCAATCCGCAATACCCGGTGCGCCGGTAATCCAACGGAAATGACGCACCCGCCAAAACTCGCCTTAACGTTTCAGAGTGTCGCTCATGCGAATACTTGTTGTTGAAGATGAAGAAAAGACTGCCTCCTATATCAAACAAGGTCTCACCGAAAGCGGATTTATCGTTGATCGTGCCGCCAACGGCGTCGATGCATTGCATTTATTCGGCCATAACAACTACGAACTTATTTTGCTCGATGTGAACATCCCCAGCATCGACGGTTGGGGCGTGCTCGAATTCATCCGCAAGACCAGCCGCGTTCGTATCCTCATGCTGACTGGGCGCAGCCGGTTGAATGACCGGATCAAGGGGCTCGATGCCGGCGCCGACGATTACTTGACCAAACCCTTCGAGTTCCCCGAGCTGCTGGCCAGGGTACGGGCCCTGATGCGGCGCGGCGACAGCCTGAGCGAAACGCCGACGTTCAGGGTTGCCGACCTGGAACTTGATCCGGGTCGCCATCGCGCCTTCCGCGGTGATCACCGCATCGACCTGACCACCAAGGAGTTCGCGCTGCTGCAGCTGTTGATGAGCCGCACCGGCGAAGTGCTCAGTCGCACGCAGATCATCTCGCTGGTGTGGGACATGAACTTCGACTGCGACACCAACGTGATCGACGTTTCCATACGCAGGCTACGGGCGAAGATCGATGACCCGTTCGAGACGAAGCTGATCCACACCATTCGCGGCGTCGGCTATGTGCTCGAGGACCGTACATGAGCCTGGCCACTCGGCTGGGCGTCAATGTCGGCCTGATGACGGCAATCCTGGTCGCCGCCCTGGCAGTCGTCTGCTATTTCCTGCTGTCGCAGGGGCTGGAGCGCTCGGCGAAGACCACCCTGGGAGCGAAGATGGTCAGCGTTGCCCACAGCGTTTCTCAGATGAGCGAGATCGGCGAGATTCGCAGCGAACCGCACATCCTGATGGATCTCGCGCTGGGGCACACCAACATGTTCCTCAACATCTACACACCGTCGGATCGCCAGAAGCCCCTGCTGACCATTGGTACCCTGAAGGTCGCTTTCAACCCGCCCTCGCTGGACCTGGGGCGTGATCTGAACTTTCACGAGTGGCGCGACGAGGGTGGTCGCCCGATGCTGAGCGTCGCGCAAGCGCTGAGCATCAAGGACGGAAGCCCGGTAGTGGTGTACCTGACGATCGACAGGACATCGGACCGGGAGCTGCTCAACTCGATTTCCCGCACGGCGCTCGTGGCCTACCCCTCCGTGCTGCTACTGATCCTGTTCCTCGCCTGGTGGACGGTCAGGCAGGGACTCAAGCCGCTGAACAGCTTCCTGCGTGTAGCCTCGAAAGTTTCGACCGACAATCTGGACCATCGCCTGCCCACCGAGCGGCTGCCGGCGGAGCTGGGCAACCTCGCCGAGGGCATCAACGTCATGCTCAACCGGCTGGACGATGGCGTGCAGCAGTTGTCGCAATTCTCCGATGATCTGGCCCACGAGCTGCGCGCGCCCATCACCAACCTGATGGGCAAGGCACAGGTGGCGCTGACGCGCACCCGCTCCTCCGAGGAATACCGCGACGTGCTCGAATGCTGCACCGAGGAGCTCGACCGTTTGACGCGCATCGTCGCCGACATGCTGTTCCTGGCCCACGTCAGCCATCCGCTGGAGCTAGTGCATTTCGAGCGCGTGAACCTTCGCGACGAAGCCGAGCGGGTCTGCGATCTGTTCAGCCTTTCCGCGGAAGAGGCTGGCGTGGGGCTGCAGATTGAGGGCGAGGCAACCGTCAGCGGCAATCGCCTGATGATCCAGCGAGCGATCTCCAATCTGCTGTCCAACGCGATTCGTTACTGCCCGTCGGGCTCGGCCGTGACCCTGCACATTGCACCGCACGGCTCCAGCGCGCGCCTGAGTGTCAGCAATCCCGGCAAAGGCATCCCCGCCGAACATCTGCCACACCTGTTTGAACGCTTCTACCGGGTCGACAAGAGCCGTGCGCGCAGTGAAGGCGGGACGGGCTTGGGCCTTGCCATCGTGCGTTCGATCATGACGCTGCACCAGGGTGCTGCAGATGTCGAAGTAGCGCCGGATCGGGTCACCCGCTTCTACCTCGAATTCCCATCGAAACACTGAGCGCGGCCCAGCTGCCGCTCATTTGCGCAGGGCGCCGAGTGGCGGCGGCAAACGCCGCCCCTCTCTTCGAATCACCCTCTTCGCCATCGCTCTCGCGCCGCTTGCTTCCCATCAGCCAGACCTGCTGATTTTAAACAATTAAGAGCGACACAAAACAAATAAGCGTGACATAAAACAATTGAGACTGACACAATGGCAAACCCTTGAAATAGAACGGTTTGCCATTTTTTTGGTCTGTCCGTTCATCAGGTCCCGCTCCGTCGTGTATGACATGCAATACCATGCGTACTCGACTTACGGCTGTCTCTCCTGCTCAGGATTTCCTAGGAGTTGGTTAGAGTGTCGGCTGGCGCCTAGGCGCCGCGATTGCCGTGCTGCTGATGGGGGCAGCCGTGTGCCTGGCCGGCGTGCTGTCGTTCCGCCTGGCCAGAACCGCCGTCAACCCGCTGAGGCCGGAAACGGCCTCAGCCCTGGTCAGCTCTGGCATATACGGCCATACGCGAAACCCCATGTACCTGGGGTTTGCCATCGCCTTGGTGGCTTGGGCGTTCTACCTCGCCTCACCCGTTGCCCTGCTGGGCGTGGTCGGGTTCGTGCTCTACATGAATCGATTCCAAATTGGTCCGGAAGAGCAGGCACTGGCGAGCCTGTTCGGTGAGGCCTTCGCCGCTTATCGCACGCGCGTGCGTAGGTGGCTGTAGGGCTAGTGCAGGCCGCTACCTTCTCCGCCAATGTTGATTCGTGAACGCCTCTGGGGCCGATCGCTCATACAGTTCGTGCCGAGCTTCCGACCAGTCACGTTTTTTGGCCGGTAGGCAGAAGCCGCCATGAACCTGAAAAGGCGCTGCTCGGACAAGTGCGCAACTGGTCAGTCTGAACTGCGAAGCACTTAGCTGAGCGATGCAGGGCATGGGACTGCTTAACACGTTGTCTTTGCAGCGCCTCAACCAATTATGTGAAATTATCCTGCCAATTATAATTGCCGTGTATGCCTTGTTTTAGAGCCTTCTAAGGGTGTTCAGGCTGACTTTTAGTTGCGACTCATGCCCCTTGTGGAGCAAAAAAGCAGTCCGTTTGCAAGAAAACCCCGGGACGTGAGTAGCTAAAGCCGCCCTTTACCGGTCGCACTTTTCTATCGCGTGAATTGGCTTTAACTAAACGTTGCAATCGGGTTCGCGTGTAAATTTTTTGCTCACATCAACGGGCCCGACATTTTTCAACGACTTCCTGCCGACTAATACAGGGTAAATCATATTTTTTCGATTCCTAAGAGAAAACTCTTCATTTAACAGGTCGTTCCCTATACATATCTGCATTTTTACTACCGGGCGATCATCAGCCCCCCCAGCCCCTCGCACCTTTACCTTCCTTAGCAATACTCTTTCAAACTCCAGTTCAGACTCCTTCCCGGTATCACTGTTTTTTACAAAAACATCAAAACGCACCCATTTTTTTGAGTCTTTTTCAAAATACTCTATATTTCTTGCATCCATGGATGAAGTTAGAGCACCGGTGTCAAGTTTTGCCTTTACCGGCACGCCTTCTGGATAAATCTTTACTTCCTCCACCCAGCCGTTTACCGGAAAATTATCGGCTCTCACCATAGTTGGAATAACTAATGCCGTAGAAATAAAAAAAAGCACAGCGCGCTTCATGCACATAAACAGAATCTCACATAGAATAACAATTCGTCGCTTCTGCGTGGTTGATTTTTATTTAGACTTTGAAAGTAAGCCGTATACTTACCTTTGCTCATTTAGCTGCCGCGCCCTATGATGGACGCCGCCAAAACTTTGATACCGAATTCACAGATTAGTTCGATATTTTTCAGCGCTGTTTGCAACAGCATTCACAAGGCAAACGATGCCGCTAGACTGTCTGGTCACGAAGATCCACGCCGTGAATTCGGAACATGTTGTTGGTCAGGTCGACTCCAATGCGCATAAATTTCATTTGTGGACTCCTTCTCACGGTTGACTGCGATTTGCACCTTCACTCTGGCACTTAAGTCGCTAAATTGAGGAGGAATCCATCCCATTGCTTTGGGTCGGCTCTGGCCCACTGAAAGAGAAAACAGATCTATCAGTCAAACATTTCTCGCAAAAACGATTTCCTGTGGTGCGTCTGCTGTCCGTGATGCCCGCCTTGGTTGTGATGGCCACTCTGATGACCACTTTGATGGCCATCCCTCCAACCGCCACCATGATGCCCTAGCTGTTCGCCATGCTGGCTGTACACAGGTTGGGTATAACCTGGTTGACTCACTGGTGCTGCATCTTGCATCTGAATTGGTGACTTCTGTGGAAGAAAACGAACGGATTCCTGTTGTTGACTGCGCTCAATGATCTTGTCGAGTTCACCTCGATCAAGCCAAACGCCACGACACTGGGGGCAGTAGTCAATTTCGATACTTTGACGCTCAGTCATTACCAACGCGATATCTTTGCAAACTGGGCATTGCATAATCTTGCTTCCTCATTCAAATAAGTAATTGAAGGCGCGGCAGTCATATCACCTATGCAGCAGCCGTAATCCATTGAATACAACGAGTAGGCTCGCCCCCACATCGGCAAAAACGGCCATCCACAAAGTCGCGTGGCCAGATAATGCCAACGCTAGAAAAACGAACTTGATGCCCAATGCCAATCCAATGTTCTGTTTTAGAACCGATGCGCATCGACGACTCAGGCTAATGAAATCAGCGATCTTGCGCGGGTCATCATCCATGATGGCAACATCAGCGGTTTCAAGCGCGGTAGCGGTGCCTGCGGCTCCCATTGCAAAACCGATATCAGATTGCGCCAATGCGGGGGCATCGTTCACGCCATCCCCCACCATGCCAACCGAACCATAACGACGCTTGAGTTCAGCGACGGCGGTTTGTTTGTCTTCTGGCATGAGATTTCCGCGCGCATCCTTTATGCCCAACTGCCCGGCAATGGAGTTGGCGGTTGCGGGGTTATCACCCGTCAGCATTACCGGTACAACATTCATGGCATTCAAAGCGGCTACGGCAGCAAAGCTTTCAGCCCGTAATGTGTCAGCTACAGCGAAAATCGCCACTGGACCGTTAGCCGCGCAAAGCACGATTACAGTTTTCCCCGCGTTTTCCAGCAGCGACAATCGAGCTTCAAGCGCTGGGGAACATACGCCTAACTCTTCAACCAGGCGATGGTTTCCCAGGTGCCATGATTGGCCATCGATATTGCCTTTGACGCCACGACCGTTGAGTACGCTAAAGTCCTCAACCGGTATAATCGCCGCCCCCGGTTGCTGTAATTTCCATCCACTGACCAAGGCCTTGGCCACTGGGTGCGTACTATGCTCGTCAAGGCTTGCGGCGATCAGCAAAGCCTGCTCAATGGGCATATCAGTAAACGGTTCAATATCCGTCAGTACAGGCTTGCCTTGGGTCAAAGTACCGGTCTTGTCGAGTGCAACAACCTTCAACAGCCGGCCGCTTTCCAGGTAAGCACCGCCCTTGATCAAGATGCCGTGCCTGGCTGCTGCTGTTAGCCCACTCACGACGGTAATTGGAGTTGAAACCACTAGAGCGCACGGGCAAGCAATGACTAACAGGACCAGCGCCTGATAGAGCCACTCACCCCACCCGCCCCCGATGAGGACAGGGCCCAGGACAGCAACCAGAAGAGCGAGAATGACCACTGCCGGGGTGTAGTAACGTGCGAACTGATCTACAAACCGCTGTGTAGGCGCCCGTTGAGACTGCGCGTCTTGAATGGCCGCAGCAATGCGCGCAAGGGTACTTTCACCTGCTACTGCCGTGACGGTCGCTTCAACCACACCGTCCGTAACGATGGTGCCAGCGTAAAGCGGATCCCCGACCTGCTTATCAACCGGTAAGCTTTCGCCCGTAATGGGAGCCTGATCCAGTGCAGCGCGCCCAGAGTCTATCTGCGCATCCAGTGGCACCCGCGAACCTGTGCGAACCCGGATACGGCTACCGAGCAATACACTCGCTACGGCCTGTTCTTTCCAGCCACTTTCGGTCATGACCTCAGCGGTTTCTGGCGCCAATGCAGTCAGTGACTTGATAGCGTTGCGCGCCCGCTCCAGAGAAAGTGCTTCGATGGCTTCGGCAATCGCGAACAGGAAAACCACCATCGAGGCTTCAGGCCATTTCCCGATGACGAGGGCACCTACGACAGCCAGCGACATCAGGAAATAGATGTTCAATGTGAAGTTTTTAACTGCAATCCAACCCTTTTTAAGGGTTGGCAGGCCACCTGCCAGGATAGACAGAGCAGCCAATACCATCACTGGCCAAGAGCTTTCTTGCCCGGTTGTCCACGCAATGACTTCAGCAGCGATAGCCGCGACGCCGCTGATGGCCAACATCCCTTTCAATTTTGTGCTTAGCACTGGGGGGAGTGCCGAAGGTGCGGCACCGGCTTCGATCAGGGTCGGCCCCATGTCCAGTGCAACTAATGCGGTGACGATGGACTGCGGATCATCCAAGCGGTGATGCACGGTCAACTCACGATTCAATAGATTGAAGTCGAGCCGGACAATTCCGGACATTGGCTCCAGCCGGTTACGGATCAGGCGTTCCTCTGTGGGGCAATCCATTTTGTCGATGCGATACCGAACATTGCTGGTCCCTTCTGGAGCCGGGTTGCTCCTACTGGGCGCAAATGCGCCAGTTGCGTGAGCGCCATGAGCACAACAGGCATCGGCATGTTCGTGAGCATGCGAGCTGTGGTCGTGAGCATGTGAGTCATGGTCGTGAGCATTTGAGCCGTGGTCATGAGCATGTGAGCCGTGGTCATGAGCATGTGAGCCGTGGTCATGAGCATGTGAGCCATGATCATGTTGGTGCGCTTTGTGATGGGCGGGTTTAACTGCATGCTGATGATCAGACCCACAACAATCGTCTTTCTTCACAACCTGAAGGCGGACGATCGGCTTTTGCTTACTTTCCTGACTCATGGTGCCTCTACCGGTAAGAACAATGGCGCCATTCAACAGCCTGTACCTACTACAGGGTCAAGCGATGATTGAAGCCATTTGTCATTTCAATGGGGCCGGTTTCGGTCAGTCGCATCGGGTATGAGCCCGTGTCTTCGTAGCAGTGCTATTTTTTCAGGTACCTTCAAGAATCACTGGTCTTGCCTGGGTTACCTTTTTCAAGTGATTCCTTTCTCTCGATGAGCTGAGGCTTCACTCAGCGAGAGAGATTTGGAACGGCCTCCTAAGGACCTTTCTAATCCCGCACACACATGGAGAACCCTATGAGCGCTGGTCATAGTCACGGTGAAGTACGTGCAGGGCACGAAAAAAAATTGTGGGTAGCTCTGGCGCTGACGACGAGCTTTATGATCGCGGAGGTCATAGGGGCCCTCATTACTGGCAGCCTGGCATTGTTATCTGATGCCGCTCATATGCTGACCGATTCCACAGCTTTGGCGATTTCATTGGTTGCCATTCAGATCGCCAAACGCGCTGCGGATAGAAAGCGGACATTTGGCTATGCACGATTTGAAATTCTCGCGGCTGCATTCAATGCGATTCTGCTGTTCATGGTGGCGGTGTACATCCTGTATGAAGCCTATCAGCGGCTTAAGACTCCAACAGAAATCCAATCAACAGCCATGTTAATCGTCGCGTTGATAGGGCTGGCTGTGAACCTTGTCTCAATGCGGTTGCTCATGTCTGGCAGCACTGAAAGCCTTAATGTCAAGGGCGCATATCTTGAGGTCTGGAGCGATATGCTGGGTTCCCTCGGCGTGATTGGGGCGGCACTGATCATCCATTTTACCGGATGGACCTGGGTTGACTCAGTTGTAGCTGCGGCAATCGGATTTTGGGTTCTCCCCAGAACGTGGGTTTTACTCAAAGAAAGCATGAACATCCTTTTGCAGGGGGTTCCGCAAGAAATCGATATCGCTGAGGTGGAGTCCAGAATCAGGGCGGTTAAAGGCGTTGAGGATATCCATGACCTGCATATCTGGGCTTTAACCAGCGGTAAGAACGTGATGAGTGCACACCTTGTCGTCCAGCGCTCCTCAAACGGAGAGCAAGAGGTATTGACTGAAGTAACACGATTGATGAGTGAGGCATTTCATATTGACCATACGACGCTTCAGATAGAAAACTCGCACTTTCATGCCGGCCTTGCAGAAAACGAAGGGATGCAGCACTAAGAGTCACGTCGAGCTTGTTCCGGGGCGGGTATGGACTGCCGCGATGCCACTGGAATATTTTCAGTGGCATCGGGGGGAGATCCGAAGCCTGGACATACACAGCTCAGAAAATATACGTCTGGTCTGTCCCGGCGTGGCCAGGAAAAAGCAACGTGGAGAGGCGCGCAGTCAAGCTGTCGAAATTGTCACACCGTGCTCACCGCCGCGTTAAACGGCCGAAGGTATAACGGTAAGCGTCACCTTCCCCAAGACGGTGGCTGATTTCCCTATCCGTTTCTCCTCCCAGTGCTCCAGACTTCCTTTGGGGGAAGAGAAACCCTCCGCAGCGCCCTCCCGGGCGTTTTTTTTGCCCGCCATCCCGCGTGCCGCTGCGCGCGCTCACATCCAGTATCCGAATCCCGGGTTCGGCTTGGCTACCGTGGCTTCGCCTGTGCGTTGATGGGGCAGGACGGGAGGCGCCCACAAAAAAAGGCGGCACCCTCAGGTGCCGCCTTTTCCGTTGCTGGCCGTCAGGATCAGTGAAGCGCCGGCGCAGCCTCGCTCGCCTCAGCATCTTCGTCCTTGCGGTGCATCCAGCGATACAGCGCCGGTAGCACCAGCAACGTCAGCGTGGTGGAGGACAGAATGCCACCAATCACCACCGTTGCCAGCGGGCGCTGCACCTCGGCGCCAGTGCCGGTGGCCAGAGCCATGGGCACGAAGCCCAGCGACGCTACCAGAGCCGTCATCAGCACCGGCCGCAGACGCGTCAGCGCACCTTCGCGAATCGCGGCGTCAAGGCTGCGCCCCTCCTCTCGCAGGCTGCGGATGAAGGAGATCATCACCAAGCCATTGAGCACCGCCACGCCGGACAAAGCGATGAAACCGACGCCAGCGGAGATCGACAATGGGATGTCCCGCAGCCACAAAGCCACCACGCCGCCGGTCAATGCGAAGGGAATACCGGTGAACACCAGCAAGCCATCGCGCACGTTGTTGAACATCATCATCAGCAGCGTAAACACCAGCAGCAGCGCCACCGGCACCACGATCTGCAGGCGCTGCGCCGCCGACTGCAGTTGCTCGAACTGACCACCCCAGGTGGTCCAGTAGCCGGCCTGCAGCTTGACCTGCTGCTCCAGGCTCTGGCTCGCCTCGGTGACGAAGGAGCCGATATCGCGGCCACGGACGTTGGCGCTCACCACCACCAGGCGCTTGCCGTTCTCGCGGCTGACCTGGTTCGGCCCCTGCACCAACTCCAGGCGCGCCACCTCGCCCAGGGTGATGAAGCCGATGCGGGTCGCCGTGCCAGTCGCAGGCACCGGAATCAGCATGCGCGACAGCGCGTCGATGTCGCTGCGCAGTCGCTCAGGCAGGCGCACGATCATGTCGAAGCGACGGTCGCCCTCGAACAGGGTGCCGGCCTCGCGACCACCGATGGCCACCGCGACAGCGTCCTGGATGTCGCCAACGTTCAATCCGTAGCGCGCCGCACGTTGACGGTCGATGTTCACGGTAAGCACCGGCAGGCCACTGGTCTGCTCGACCTTCACCTCGGAGGAGCCCTGGACCTTGCGCAACACACCGGCGATCTGCTCAGCGGTCTGGTTCAGCACCGCCATGTCATCGCCGAACACCTTCACCGCCACGTCACTGCGCACGCCGGAAATCAACTCGTTGAAGCGCAACTGGATCGGTTGTGACAACTCATAGGCGCTGCCCGGCACACCGTTGGCGGCTTCCTGTATTTCCGCTTCCAGTTCGGCACGACTCTTCTTCGGATCGGGCCACTGGTCCTTGGGCTTGAGCATCACGTAGGCGTCGGAAATGTTCGGCGGCATCGGATCGGAAGCAATTTCCGCGGTGCCGGTGCGGCTGAACATGCGCTCCACCTCGGGCACTTTCGCCAGGATCTGCTTCTCCAACCGTTCCTGCATGGCTACGGACTGCGACAGGCTGGTGCCCGGCGTACGCAGCGACTGCAAGGCGAAGTCGCCCTCGCCCAGACTGGGCACGAACTCACTGCCCATGCGGCTGGCGAGCACGCCCGAAAGCACCACCAGCACTGCCGCGAAAGCGAAGACCAGTGCGCGACGCCCCATCACCCAGTCCAGTACCGGTTCATAGGCCCGGCGGGCTCCGCGCATCAGCAGGTTTTCCTCTTCCTTGACCTTGCCGGTGATGAACAGCGCGATGGCCGCCGGCACGAAGGTCACCGAGAGAATCATCGCGCCGAGCAAGGCCAACACCACGGTGAAGGCCATGGGGTGGAACATTTTCCCTTCCACGCCGGTGAGGGCGAAGATCGGCAGGTACACCACCATGATGATCAATTGCCCGTAGATCAGCGCGCGGCGCGCTTCCTTGGACGCGGCGAAGACTTCATGCATGCGTTCGCTGCGGGTCAGCATGCGGCCATGGTGCTGCTGCGCGTGGGCCAGGCGGCGGATGGCGTTCTCGACGATCACCACGGCGCCGTCGACGATGATGCCGAAGTCCAGGGCGCCGAGGCTCATCAGGTTAGCGCTGATGCGGTTGCTGAACATGCCGGTGAAGGTGAACAGCATTGCCAGCGGGATCACCATGGCGGTGATCAGCGCCGCGCGGATGTTGCCCAGGAACAGGAACAGCACCGCGACCACCAGGATCGCGCCCTCGGTGAGGTTGCGCTTCACCGTGGCAATGGCCTTGTCCACCAGTTGGGTACGATCGTAGACGGTCACCGCCTTCACGCCCTGGGGCAGCGTACGGTTAATCTCCGCCAGCTTGTTGGCGGCCGCCAGGGACACGGTGCGACTGTTCTCGCCGATCAGCATGAACACCGTGCCGAGCACCACTTCCTGGCCATTTTCGGTGGCCGCTCCGGTGCGCAGCTCCTTGCCCAGGTCGACTTCGGCGATATCACGCATGCGAATCGGCGTGCCATCGACGTTGGCAACCACGATGTTGGCGATGTCTTCCAGGTCTTTCACCTGGCCAGGCGCACGTACCAGCAACTGCTCGCCGCTACGCTCGATGTAGCCGGCGCCGACGTTGGCGTTGTTACGCTCAAGGGCGGTGATCAGATCGGTCAGGGTCAGGCCGTAGGCCGCCAGCCGGCGAGTGTCGGGCGCCACATGGAACTGCTTGGCGAAGCCGCCGATGGTATTCACCTCGGCCACGCCGGGGACGTTGCGCAGCTGCGGTTTGACCACCCAATCCTGGATCACTCGCAGATCGGTCGGCGTGTAGGGCGAGCCATCCTCCTTGCGCGCGCCCTCTTCGGCCTCGATGGTCCACAGGAAGATTTCACCCAGACCGGTGGAGATCGGCCCCATGGCCGATTCAACGCCCTCGGGCAACTGCTCGCGCGCCTGCTGCAGACGTTCGTTGACCAGTTGGCGGGCGAAGAACAGATCGGTGCCGTCCTTGAAGATCACCGTTACCTGGGACAGGCCCGAGCGGGAGATCGAGCGGGTCTGCTGCAGGTCCGGCAGGCCGGCCATCGCCGTCTCCACCGGGTAGGTCACGCGCTGCTCGGTCTCCAATGGCGAGAAGCCCGGTGCGGAGGTGTTGATCTGCACCTGGACGTTGGTGATGTCCGGCACGGCGTCGATGGGCAGCTTCTGGTAGCTGGCGATGCCCAGCCCGGCCATGCCGAGGACGGCGAGCAGCACCAGATAGCGCTGCTCGATGGCGAATCGAATGATGCGTTCGAACATGTCAGCGCCTTGTCAGTGAGCGTGGGACGCCGAGCTCTTGCCCAGCTCCGACTTGAGGATGAAGCTGCCTTCGCTGGCGACCTGATCGCCCACCGCCAAGCCATCGACCACTTCCACATGGCCGTCGTTGCGCAGGCCCAGGCTGACCGGGCGCGCCTCGAAGCCTTCGGCGTTGCGGACGAACACGCTGGGCTTTTCCTCCACCGTCTGCACCGCTTGCTCGGGGATGGACACCGGCACCTGGCGCGCTTGGGCGCTGACTCGCACGTTGACGAACAGCCCCGGGCGCCATGCGCCATCGGGGTTGTTCAGGGTGACGCGGGCTACGGCACTGCGGGTCTGCTCGCCGAGCAGATTGCCGACATAGGCAACGCGGCCCTCGACCTGCATGCCCAGGTCCGGCGCTTCGACTCGCGCCGGCTTGCCGACCCGGATGCGCGCCAAGTCCTGCGGGGCGACGCTGAAGGTGGCCCAGACTCGCGAGAGGTCCGAGAGTGTGAAAGCATTGGTGGTTTCGCTGACCACTTCGCCCTGCACCAGGTGCTTCTCCACTACCACACCGTCGAAAGGGGCCCGCAGCTCGTAACGGTTGCCACCACCGCTGGCGGTGACCCCGCTGAGGGCACTGGTCTTCTGCTTGGCGTTGGCCAGCGCAATCTGCGCCTCTTCCAATACCTGGCGCGCCTGGAGGTAGTCCTGTTCGGCGGAGATTTTCTCGCGCCACAACTCGCGCTCACGCTCGAAGGTGGTGTTGGCCAAGGCCACGCGACGCTGCGCTGCGGCAAGCTCGCTACGAAGCTCGGAGATCTGCTGGCTGGAGATGACGGCCAGCAGGTCGCCTTTCTTAACGCTCTGGCCCAGGTCGACCGATACCGACTCCACCACGCCCGCTGTACGCGGCACGATGTGCGCGGTGCGGTCCTGATCGAAGCCGATCTCGCCCGGCAGGCTGACGGCCTCATCGAGCGCACGCGGGGCGGCAGTGACCAGCTTGATGCCCGCCGCGCTGATCTGCTCCGCGCTCAGGTGCAGACCTTCCTCTTCGCCGGCTTCTTCCCCACGTTCAGCGCCGTGGTGCTCGCCATCGGCATGCCCGGACGCCTCTGCATGCGCCGATGCGCCGGCCTCGCCGTGGTGTTCGTTGTCGGCGTGGGTCGCATCGTCCTGATGCGCGCCGGGCTGGCTTTCTCCACCCAGCCAGGTGAAGGCGCTGATACCCAGGACGGACGCCAGCACGACGGCCCCTGCAATGTGGACTCTCTTGACCATGAGGACTCCGGAATGAGCCCGACCGCGCCAAGGGCGTCAGACGTCGGGACTGGAAAAAAATTGATGCAGGTCCTGAAACAGGTCATGGACGCACCAGTGCGCCACTCCCAGATCCCGGACGAAACCCGGGGCGGGTGCGCAAGTCGGCAAGACCAGCAGCACCCACCCCACCAGAAAACGCGCCGCGCGCCCTTTAGCGCGAGGCCGAGCCGACATCACCGTAGACACGCTCTATGCGCCCCCAGGCATCGCTGACCTGGGCCAGCGCCTGCAGGTACTGATCGCGAGCGGTAATCAGCGTGCGCTGGGCGTCGAGCACTTCGAGGAAACCGAACTTGCCCATCTCGAAACCACGAGTGGCGCTCTCTACCGCGGTCTGAGCGGTGGGCAGGATGGTCTGGCGGAAGGCATTCACTTCCATCTGCGCGGTGCTCCACTGCTGCAGGGCCTGCTGGGTTTCCTGGCGCAGCCGCAGTTCGGTGGCATTGCGCAGGTCGCGGGCCTGATCGGCACGGCGCGACTCGGCCAGGATGTTGCCCTGGTTGCGGTCGAACAGCGGCAACGGCAGGCTCAGGCCGACGACGGCAATGCGGTCGCGGTTGCCTTCCTCGATGGCCTCCTGGGTGCCGACGGTGACGTCCAGGTCCGGGATGCGCTGAGTGCGCGCCAGGCGCAACGCGGCTTCACTCTGATCGATGCGGCTCTGCGCAAGACGAAGCGAGGCGCTGTCCCCCAGTCGATCGAGCAGCGTCACATCCGAAGGCAGCTCCGGCAGCGGCCTGGCGGTATCGCTGAGCACGCTGGTGAAATCGGGGCGTGGCAGGCCCATCAGCACGGCGAGGTTCTGGTAGGCATCGGCGCGATCCCGTGCGGCACGCTCCTGCTCCAGCTTCACCTCCGCCAACTGCACCTGGGCGCGATTGGCTTCCAGCGGAGGGGCCTTGCCGGCATGAACGCGACCCTGGGCAGCTTTCACTCCGCGCTCGGCCAGCGCCACGGACTGCTGTGCCAGGCGCTCGCGCTCCTGGGCGCGCAGGGCAGAATAGAAGCCGGCAATGACGTCGCCGCGCAGGGCGTTGCGTTGCTCTTCGACGCTCAGTGCCGCAACTTCCTGCCCCCGTTCGGCCAGCTCGACGCGCGCACCGCGTTTGCCGCCCAGCTCGAAGGGCTGGGTCAGGCCGACGGTGGTCGTGCGATTGCGTGACGCTGTGCCCTCCTGCTCCCAGGACAAGGTAGGGTTGCGCAGCAATCCCGCCTGCTGGCGAAGCCCCTGGGCAATGCCGATTTCACGGGAGCCGGCGGAGTACGAGGGGTTGTTGGCAACCGCCGCCTGCATCGCCTCCTCGATACCCAGATCACGCGCTGCTGCGGAGTTCGACAGACTCCAGGCCACGGCGAGGCCAATGGCCCAACGCCCTCCTGATCGAACTCCCTTTGCGAATCGACTCGAACACACCATAGACCTCACCCGCTGGCTCCAGATTCGACGGCAAGACCCGTCATTTGCTGCGCCAATCTAAAGGGGAGCCACTAGCGCCAAGGTGACTGTCAAATTACAAAGATGTAATCGAAGGGCCCGCGCCAGAGCGGGTGAGTACGAAACCGTCCCGGTAATCCGCAGAAACAATTACCGGGGCTTGCGCCACATTGACCCTCTAGTAGCTACAGCTTTTAGACTCCACCGCCATTGCGCCCCGCACATAGGGGCACTGCCCAATGAAGCGGAGCGGAAGCCGATCAATGAAAATTCTCCTCGTCGAAGACGAGCTCAAGACTGCCCAGTACCTGCGTCAGGGGCTGAGTGAAAGCGGCCATGTGGTGGACCATGCCGACAACGGCGTGGACGGACTGCACCTGGCCCGCCAGTTTCCCTACGACCTGATCGTGCTGGACGTGAACCTGCCGAAGCTGGACGGCTGGGAAGTGCTGAGCCGGTTGCGCAGCGAATCCGATACCCGCGTAATGATGCTCACAGCGCGCGGCCGCCTCAGCGAAAAGGTCAAAGGCCTGGACCTGGGGGCCGACGACTATCTGCTCAAGCCCTTCGAGTTTCCCGAACTGCTGGCGCGCATCCGCTCCTTGCAGCGGCGCGGCGAGCGTGCGCAACCCAGCCAGGTTCTACAGGTGGCCGATCTGGAGCTGGACCCAGGGCGCCACCGTGCCTTTCGCGGTGAACAGCGCATCGATTTGACCAGCAAGGAATTCACCCTGCTCCAGTTACTGATGAGCCGCAGCGGTGAAGTCCTGTCGCGCACACAGATAATTTCTCTGGTGTGGGACATGAACTTCGACTGCGACACCAACGTGGTTGAAGTGACCATCCGCCGCCTGCGAGCGAAAGTTGACGATCCATTCGCCAGCAAGCTGATCCACACGATCAGGGGCGTGGGGTATGTGCTGGAGGCACGCGAATGAAGCCGGCAAGCCTGTCGCTGCGGATCGGCTTATGGGTTGGCCTGCTCGGCTCGGTGCTGATGGTGCTGCTGATTACCCTGACCTACCTGGTACTCGAACATCAGCTCGACATCCGCGCGCGGCAGTCGCTGGACAGCAAGATGGATCAGGTTCGCCATCGCCTGGACGAGGACATGGGCCCCGGCATCCTGCCTCAGGGCACCCATGCCCTTCGTGACCTGATCATCGGCCATGACTACCTCAGCCTGACATTGCTACCGACTGCGCCTGGCCTGCCTCCGCTGATGCAGACCGAGTCTTTCGTAGACTGGCAGACCCTGGATCGCCTGCCGCTACAAAAGGGCAGTCTCGAATGGACGGCGGGTAACGGCCATAACCTACTGACTTCGCGCAGTGTCGTGGCGCTGGAGAACGGTGAGTCCGTGCGGGTATTCCTCACCCTTGACCGCCACGCCGATGCCGCACTGCTCGGTGCCTTCCTGCGCTCTTCGCTGCTGTCGACGCCGCTACTTCTGCTGCTGATCGCCCTGGGAGCGCGGCTCGCGGCGCAACGCGGGCTTCTGCCCTTGCGACGATTCGGCAAGGTAGCCGCACTGGTCTCCACCGACGACATGAGCCATCGCATTCCGGTCAAACGCTTGCCGGATGAGCTCAAAGATGCCGCTCATGCCCTCAATACCATGCTGGGCCGGCTTGACGAAGGTGTACGGCAGCTCACGCAGTTCTCTGACGACCTCTCCCATGAGCTGCGCTCACCGATCAACAATATGCTGGGCAAGACCCAGGTGGCGCTTTCCCGTCGGCGTGACAACGCCGCTTACCAGTCAGTCCTGGAGTCCAACGTCGAAGAGCTGGAGCGGGTCGCCCGCATCGTCAGCGAAATGCTGTTCCTCGCCCAGGTCAGCCATCCGAAGATCCTGCTGCCCGGCGACCCCGTGCATCTGGCCGCGGAGGCGCACAAGGTCGCCGAGCTGTTCGAACTCAGCGCGGAAGAGAAGGACCTGCAGATTCAAATAACCGGCGATGCACAGGTGTTCGGCGACCGACTGATGATCCAGCGGGCCATCTCCAACCTGCTTTCCAACGCGATCCGCCATACCCCTGAGCGGAGCATCGTCGTCGTCCGCATCAGCGAGGATGAATCAGGCATCGCACTGCAGGTTGAAAACCCAGGCCCTGGTATTGCCGCCGAGCACCTGCCACACCTGTTCGACCGCTTCTACCGAGTCGACCCGAGTCGCACCCGTGCCGCGGGGGGAACCGGACTGGGCCTGGCCATCGTCAACACGATCATGGACCTGCACCAGGGCACTGTCAGCGCACAGAGCTCGGAAGCGGGGCCTACCCGCTTCCTCTTGAAGTTCCCGCGCCAGGCCGCCTGACTCAGCGAATGGCGCGGCAGGCGAAGCGCTCCTGGCGGTACTCGACCAGTTGCTCTTCGCCAAAGGAATCCTTGTAGCGCATCTGCACCGGCACCACGCCGCAGTCGCGGCTGAGCGGAGTCACTGAAACTACCTCGGCGATATCCAGGTCCATGCCGTAGGTGTATTGCTTGGCCTGGGCGACTTCAGTGGGAGTCGGTTGGCGAGCCGCCATCGCCTGCTCCCGTGCTTGCTGCATGCGCGAGAAAGTGATGTCGCCGCCACCGTCGGCCATGGCCAGCGATGTCGAACCGAACAGGACGGTGAACAGAAGAGCGTGCTGAATTTTCATCGTGATCGCCTCGGTGGAATCAGTGCTATGCATTGACTCCACCTTACGATCCGGCCCCTAACAGCAGCCTGAGCGACTCATGACGATTCGGTAATGCGAGCTAACGCTCGTTGCGGCAGTTGCCATTGACAGTATAGCGGATGGTCTTCAGCTCTCCCGCGCTGTCCTCGTAGGACATCAGCTTGGGAACATTGCCGCACAGGTTTGCACTCGCCGTTGGGGTGACATGAATGACCTTGGCCACATCCATCTTCATGCCAAAGCGATAGTCTTCCACCGCGGGAATAGCCTTGCCTTCCGCCTCGGCATGTTGACGCACGGCCTGATCGTTGAGTGCCTCCATGCGTTGCACATAGTCCTCCGGCACCGCCTGGGCAGAGGCGAAGAATGCCTGGCTCAGCAGAAATACGACGGTAATGCCGGCTGCCTTGGAAAAGCTCGATTTGCTCATTGCCTGTCTCCTTTCGAGTTTTCAATACGATAGAGGCAGGTGCTGACTAGAGCATGGCGGGCGACTTACATTACTGAAACGTCCTTGCTGGCGAACCGGAAACGGCCAAAAGCCGCGCCCCTTTCGGGACGCGGCCGTAGCTCTGTCGAAGACTACTCAGTTCTTCGCGGTTTCGATCTGCGTCGGTGCTTGCTGGGCAGCCTTCATGGCTTGCTGGCGGGCCTGCTCCATACGTGCAAAGGTGATATCACCGCCGCCGTCAGCGAGGGCGAAGGAAGAGGTACCGAGCAGGGTGACGAGGAGCAGAACGCTTTTGACTTTCATGGAGGGCCTCATGGCTGTTGTCCGTGGATGACAACACCTTAAGGCTCCATGCCTAACGGCATCCTGAGCGAAAGATGACGATTCGGTAATGCGCGGAGCTCGCCGCTCACAGGTAACGGGTGATCTCGCGAAACTCGTCCAGCACGCCCGGCTTCCCCCCCTGCGGATCATCCAGCGCATGCTCCAGGCAATGATCGATGTGATCCTGGATCAGGGCTCGCTTGGCCTGGCAGACTGCCTTCTCCACGGCGTGCAGTTGCTGGGCGATGTCCACGCAGGCGCGCTGTTCCTCGATCATCGCGATGATGCTGCGCAAGTGCCCCTCCGCGCGCTTGAGTCGTTTGCGCACGGCCTCATGGGAAGTGTGCGGCCCGTGATCCTGCATGTGGATTCCTCGTGCGGCGTAAAAAGTGGCTCTACCACAGCTCGATGCCGAATCGGCGCATCAGCAATGAAAAGAGGACGAACAACAACAAGGTGACGAAGATGCTGGCGATCAGCGTCGGCCAGAACCCCAGGCGCGTCAGGAGCGCCGGAAACAGCAGGAACATCGGCAGCGTCGGCACCACATACCAGAAGGTGTACCAGGCATGGTTGGCGATCTTGTCCTGCCCCTGGGTCTCCACCTGCAGCCAGATCAGCGTTAGCACGGTGACCAGCGGCAATGCCGCCACCAGCCCACCCAGTCGGTCACTGCGTTTGGCCAGCTCCGAGACGAGGACGACGATGCCGGCGGTGGTGGCGTATTTGGTCAGAATCCAGAGCATCAGGAGCCCTCCAGGGCATGCACCCCTGCGGCCCAGAATATCCCCCCTGGGGGATACGGCAAGCGACACCCTCAGCGGTTCAGCGACTCGATGATACGGCACTCCTCGATCACCCCACCGTGGCAGCAGGCGAGCAGCCGCTGCAATTCCTTCTCCAGTTCCTGCAGGTCGCGAATGCGCGAGCGCACCTGCACCAACTGCTCCGCTACCTTGGCGTCCACAGAGGCACAGGAGGCCTGGCGGTGGTCAGAAAAGCCCAGTAGCTCGCGGATGTCATCCAGGCTGAAGCCCAGTGAGCGGCTGCGCCGGATGAATTGAAGGCGATCCCGCTCCTGCGCGCTGTAGAGCCTGTAGCCCGACGGCGTGCGAACCGGCGGCGCGAGCAGACCCTGCTGCTCGTAATAACGAATGGTCACCGACTTGGTATCCGTGGCCCGTGCGAGCTGGCCGATGGTGAATTGGGCATCGTTCATGGCTCTTGACCTTATAGTGACTATAAGGTCCATCCTGCCCGCTGAATCGACCGAGCGGGAGTCCACCATGGACAGCTGTTGCGAAAACAAGGCCGGGGAACTGGCACAACTGCGCGCCAAACAGGCCCGCGTGCTGTACATCGTGCTGGCGGTCAACGCCCAGATGTTCCTGGTGAAATTCGCCGCGGGCTGGATCGCCGGCTCGACAGCCCTGCTGGGGGACTCCCTGGACATGTTCGGCGATGCTTCGGTCTATGTGCTGACCCTGTTCGTCCTGCATCGCAGCGTCCGCGCACGGGCAGGAGCCGCGCTGTTCAAGGGCGGCTTCGTGTTGCTGTTCGGCCTGGTGGTGGTGGCCGATGCCGTTCGCAAACTCCTGATACAAGAAGTTCCAGCAGCGGACTGGATGGGCGCCGTAGGATTGCTCGCCCTGCTGGCCAACGGCTGGTGCTTCTACCTCCTCTTTGCTCACCGCTCCGACGACCTGAACATGCGCTCCACTTGGCTCTGTTCGCGTAACGACCTGTTTGCCAACTCCAGCGTGATCGTAGCGGCTGGGCTCGTGGCAGTGACCGGTAGCCTGTGGCCGGACATCATCGTCGGCTTGGCCATCGCCGCGTTGTTCCTGCACTCGGCCTGGCAGGTGATCCGCGAAGCTTTGGCGGAATGGCGAGCCAACCCAGCGCCAAGGTCAGAAGCTGTCGTTGCCGCTAGCAGCGTTGCCAGCGCGGGGGCCTGTGGCAACTACCGATACCTGCTGCGCGCCATCCGCGTCCCAGGGCAAGGGCTGCTGTGACGAGCAGAGCGGCGCCGATATGGCGACGGCCGTAAAAGCCACTGCCTGTTGCGAACCGGCTCCGGCGAAAGCACTCCGCTCATGCTGCGCAGAACAAACGATCTCATGCTGCGAGCCGGTAAAAGCGACGCAGAGCCCACTGCTCGGCATCAGTGAGCCGGCCAAGAACACAGCCGCAGAAACCTCTTGCTGCGGATCGCCTAAAAACCACTAAGGGATGAGGAACGAAAGGATGCGATACGCTTGCGCGCTATGCCTGCCATTGCTACTGGCCTCGATGTTGGCCCAGGCCGACATCGAGGTCCGCGATGCCCGAATCAGGATTCTACCGGGCGACCTACCGGCAGCGGGCTATTTCACTCTGATCAACGATGGCCCGACACCCGCCACCCTCGAAGGCGCTGAGAGTCCCGCCTTCGCCAGCGTGATGATGCACCAGAGTGTTCAACGCGACGGCACCGCCAGCATGCAACACGTCATGAAGGTAGAAATCCCGGCCAACGGAGAGCTCAGCTTCGCGCCCGGCGACTATCACTTGATGCTGATGCAGCGCCAGGTACCATTGGCTGTGGGCGACAAGGTACAAATGACCTTGAAGTTCAGCGACGGGCAGCGAGTTCCTGCGACCTTCACCGCCGTCCTCCCCGGCAGCGATTGAGGGTGCCACCATGACTCAAACTTTCAGCTCGCGCGCCTGGTATCTGCTGCTCTTTGCCTGGCTGGTGGCACTGATTTCGACGCTCGCCGCCCTGTTCATCGGCGAAGTGCTTGGCCAACAACCCTGTGTGCTGTGTTGGTTCCAGCGCGTCTTCATGTTCCCGCTGGCGATCCAGCTGGCGGTCGCCTGCTTCCGATCGGACTTCGAGATCTGGCGCTACGCGCTGCCACTGTCGGTGATCGGTGGCCTTTTCGCCCTCGGCCATAGCCTGCTTTATGCCGGCATCATCCCGCAGCCAATACAGCCCTGCAGCGCCACCGGCCCTTCCTGCACTGACGCCAACATGACCTTGTTCGGCCTGATTCCGCTGCCCTTCCTGGCGCTCCTTGCCTTCATCCTGATTTCCGTCACCCTGCTCATCGTTCGCCGGAGAACCACCCCATGAATCGCCGCGCCCTCGTCGTGATCATCTGCGTCCTGCTGCTCGGCGTCTTCGCCACTGCGGCATACCTCTTCAAGCCGCAGAGAACATCGGAATCGGCCCTGGAGACAACTTCGGCTACGCCGCCCGCCTCGATGAAGAACAACCTGGTTCGCTTCCATTCGCCCTCCTTCGGGCAGGCCAGCGCACCCGTCACCATCGTCGAGTTCTTCGACCCGTCCTGCGAGGCCTGCCGCTCCTTCTACCCCTATGTAAAGAACATCCTCGCGGAGGACACCCAGAACGTGCGCCTGGCCCTGCGCTACGTACTGTTCCACGAGGGTTCTGAGGAAGTGGTGCGGATGCTCGAAGCTTCGCGCAAGCAGAACCTGTTCCCGCAGGTGCTAGAGGTGGTCCTCAAGGCGCAGCCGCAGTGGCATGACGACCTCACCGCCGCCGCGGCCTGGGACGCTGCTGCCGCAGTTGGGCTGGATGTCGAGAAAGCCCGCAAGGACATGTACGCCCCGGCCGTCGATGCGGTGCTCGCCGCCGACAAGCAGGATGTCCAAGCCGTGGGCATCAAGTCCACACCCACCTTTTTCGTCAACGGCAGGCAACTGATGGAGTACAGCCCGGACGTCCTGCGCCAGATGGTTCGCGAAGAAGTCGCCAAGAGCCGGAACTGAAGATCATGGCGTGGCTCGAACATCGCATCCCGCCCGTAGTGCTGATGCTGGGCTGCGCCTTGATGATGGGACTTGCCGCCAGATTACGGCCCACCCTAGAGGTGTCGTTGATCTGGCGGCTCCCGTTGTCTCTCGCCCTCACAGTCACGGGCGTCGCCGTCTGCCTGGCGGGCGTTCGCTCATTTCGGCGGGCAAGGACAACGGTGAATCCGCTGAGCCCTGACTCGGCCAGCGATCTGGTCACCCAAGGGATTTACCGACTGACGCGTAACCCGATGTATCTGGGATTCACCCTGGTACTGGCAGGCTGGGCAGTCCTACTCGCTTCGCCCTTTGCGCTTGTGGGTGTTGCGGCTTTCGTTCTCTGGATCGATCGTTGGCAGATTCGCTCCGAGGAGCGAGCGCTTCAAAGCTTGTTTGGCGCCCACTTTGCTGAGTACTGCTCTCGCACTCGGCGCTGGCTGTAGATTCGGCTCTTACTCTAAGGGACACACTTCGATTCGACTTATAGCTCGTACCCCAACCGGTCGTTTGCTTCCGACTGCATGGCCATCCTTGGGCCGATTTCAGCCCGATAGACATTAACTGACCGCCGGCCAAATCTTATGGCCTCCTCTTTCTTTCATTGATCTCTCTGGGCGTCCTGCCGTCTAGAGCCGGCGCCTTGTCCAGCTTCCGAATAAGACTTTCCAGCTTTTCCAAGTCGCCCTCCGCAATGGCGCGTTCGTCGGGAGTCAAAGGTACGGCCTCCAAGTACCGTCTGATAGACGATTTACTTTCCAATGCTTGGGCCCTAGTACTGTCTTTCGGCAAGTTGAAGTCACACCCGGCACACGCCATACGGTGTGGGCAGCTGCTCCAGAAGGGATTCGAACAATACGAGTCACCCAAGTCATAGAAGGTGTAGGGCTCATCTGAATGGCGAGCAATTACGTCGTGGTCGATCAATACTGAGATCATGTGAGCCATTTGATCGGCTTTCAGCCAGGCGTCTATGCGCTCCTTCACGACCACCGCGACAGGTTTGACGAAAGCTCTGAATGTCTTACTGGCAGGAATATCGAGATAGCATAAGGTTCCTGCTGGAACGATGGTTCCATCCTCGTGTACCACATCATTGGCCTGAGGATGCGCGCATCCTTTGTCCTGAATCGCCCCTAGTTTCGTAGACACCTTCAAGCCTCATAATGAGGCCCGTTAGGAGGTGCCATGAGCAACCAGCGTTACCCCGAAGAATTCAAAATCGAAGCGGTCAAGCAAGTGACCGAGCGCGGCCTCCCCGTCGCCGAGGTGGCAGCGCGGTTAGGCATGTCGGTGCACAGCTTGTATGTCTGGATCAAGCGCTACAGCAAGCCCCAGGAGCAGCGGCAGCAAGAAGACGATCAACAGGCCGAACTGCGTCGTCTGCGCGCCGAACTCAAGCGAGTGACCGAAGAGCGAGACATCCTAAAAAAGGCCTCCGCGTACTTTGCCAAGGAGTCCGGCTGAAGTACGCCGTCATCAGCAAGCTGTCGGTGGAGTACCCGGTTCGACGCCTCTGCCAGACTCTGAAAGTGCATCCCAGCGGTTACTACGCCTGGCTGGCCGAGCCGAAATCCGTGCGCGCCAAGGAAGATCAGCGCCTGCTCGGGCTGATCAAACATGCCTGGCTGGAAAGTGGTGGGGTCTACGGCTATCGCAAGATTCACGACGACCTGCGTGAACTGGGGGAGTCCTGTGGCCGGCACCGCGTGGCTCGCCTGATGCGGGGAGAAGGGCTGCGCTCACAGACCGGCTATCGGCGGCGCCCCGGCTATTATGGCGGCCGGCCGACGGTGGCTTCGCCCAATCGCCTGGAGCGGCAGTTCAACGTCAGTGAGCCGAACAAGGTCTGGGTTACCGACATCACCTACATCCGCACCTATGAGGGCTGGCTGTACTTAGCGGTGGTGCTAGATCTGTTTTCACGCCAGGTGATCGGCTGGTCGATGAAGTCACGAATGTGCAGCGACCTGGCCATCGATGCCCTGCTGATGGCGGTGTGGCGACGCAAGCCCAAGCAGGAAGTGATGATCCACTCCGATCAGAGCAGCCAGTTCAGCAGTTCGGACTGGCAGAGTTTCCTCAAGGCTAACAACCTGATCAGCAGCATGAGCCGACGCGGCAACTGCCACGACAACGCGGTAGCGGAAAGCTTTTTCCAGTTGCTGAAACGGGAGCGCATCCGACGGAAAACCTACGGCACCCGCGAAGAAGCCCGCAGTGATGTGTTCGATTACGTCGAGATGTTTTATAACCCCAAACGCCGGCACAGCAGCGCTATGCAGCTATCGCCAGTGGAGTTTGAAAAGCGCTATTTCCAAAGCTTGGAGAGTGTCTAGGAAAGCCGGGGCGATTCACCAGGACCTCTAGCCCTTTATCCAATCATCACCTCACTTGATCGCAGTCTGGTCGACTGCGGTACCAGATTGCCCAAGGGAGAAAATCAGTTCCACCGAAGTGGGGTACATGTTCTCCCTCTGCTCCGCGCGCCCGGAACGGTGCCGCTCCTACAAACGGTTGTCGCTTCCCAACCAGGCGGGCGGGACGGGGCTTGTCACACCTGATGCGGGCACGCAGAACGAATTCTGAGAGAACGCGAACTTGGGATCGGCTTTTTTCCGTCCAGATTCGTGCAGGAAAAAGCCGCTCGCTGAGATTTAACGCCGCTACCTTTCGAGTCGCCTTACCACCCTGCTGGTAGTAAGGCGAAGCAATAGAAAAGGACCAGTTAGTCAGAACCAATTAATTCCAGAATCGGCTTGGGATCACTCAGGGAACAGATAACTTGGAATCAAGAGTAGCGGGCGGCGTTACCTAAACGAAACTCGTACATGTTCTGACAACCATCGGGGATTGACCCCACCGACTTACCAAGAGGATTTACCATGTACAAGAAATTCATCATCGCTGCTGTGATCTCCATGGGTGTTGTTGCTGGCGCTCAAGCTGGCTCCGGTGGCAACGGCAGCGGCAATCCGCGCAACTCCTGGGATAAGCAGCCGGTCGGTGAACCGCACTACGTGTGGAAAGACGGTAAGTTGGTGTCGGCGAAAGAAAAGGCCGACGACAAGAAGGTCGTTAAGAATGACGAAAAGAAAGGCGAGGTAGCTTCCAAGTAACAGAGCTACAACCCAACCAAGGAGGCGGCCAATGGCCGCCTTTTTTGTTCCATAAACCTGCAAGATAAATACTTGGGTTCATTTTTCGGATTGGTAGCTTGTCATTACCAACTCACTGGAGCCTCAAATGAATTCCAAGTCTAAGCCCCGCGTCAATCTCAATCTCGGCGACGCAATCGCGCTGCTTTCCTGCGCAGTCGGCTGTATTCATATCGCACTTATCGTCTCAAGCAGCTTCACTCTCTGGCCTGTTACCCCCATCGAGATTCTGGGCGGACTTTTCGGGACTGTAGGAATGCTGATTTATTTCATTCTGATCCTTATGGTTTGGATGTGCGTCGGTCTATTTATTGGATTGATTGTAACCGCCATTAGAAGTCGCAGAGAACTTGGGTTGTTCTAATCGCAAGTTAAATTAAAGGAAGTACCAGCAAGGAATTACCTGAAATGTCCCAAGCCCAAGTTCAAGAAATCGCTGTAGCCCGTATCCGCCGCAACCCGAAAATCGACCCTCGCAAGGGCCGAAAAAAAGCAAGCTATTCAGCTTTTGTTGAAAGTGTCCGAGCAAATGGAGTACTCCAGCCGATTCTTGTTCGTCCGGTTACTGATGATCCGAATTTCGACTTCGAGGTTGTGTTTGGTAATACCCGGCATGCGGCCTCCGTAGACGCAGGCAAGACGACAATTGCCGCTGAGATTCGCAGCATGAGCGATGAAGAAGCGCGAATGCTGGCAGCAGTTGAGAACCTTCAACGGTCTGACCTCACGCCAATTGAAGAAGCACAGCACGCCGTGGTGCTGCTGGCCGACAACGCGAATGACCACGCGGCTGTCATGAAGGCGCTGGGATGGTCGCGCACCATGCTCGACAGCCGCATCCTGCTGTCGCACGCCTGTGATGCCGTTGCTGAGGCGCTACTGGAGGATCAGATCAAGATCGGCCACGCCGAGCTGCTGTGCCGCCTTCCGGCTGCCGATCAGCCGGCCATCCTTAGCCGCATCATTGAGAAAGGCTACTCGGTCGTCGATACCCGCGACCGGCTGCTGACGCTCACCCGCGACCTTGGGTCGGCGCGTTTCGACACCGAAGAATGCCGCACCTGTGTCCATAACTCCGGTGCCAACGCCGACCTTTTCGAGGTGAGCCTTGGGGAATCGCGCTGCCAGAACGCGGTTTGCTGGAACCGAAAGACCGCTGCGCTCATCGAGGTGAAGCTGATCGACGCGCAGCAAGAGTTCGGCGTCGCCCATACCGACAAGACTCTCCCCCAGGACGGATATATCCGTCTGGAAGCAAAGGGTTCCACCGGGGTCGGCGAAACCCAGCTCGCTGCATGCGTCACCTGCGCCAACTATGGGGCGGTCGTATCCACCACCGCTGGGCGTGAGGGTGAGGTGGTGGGTGGCTACTGCTTCGACCGAAAGTGCAACTCTGACAAGCACGCTCAGTACAAGGCGTTGATCGCGGAGGCGTCGGGAGCTACCGCACCGCCTCAGCAGGGAGAGGGGAGCACCCCCGAGGGCAGCGCCGGCTCTCGCCAACCCGCCAGCGAACCGGGCAAGACCCGTAAGCCGGCAACCACCTCGAAGCCCGCGCAGCCGGCGCAGTTGAAGCGGGCGATTCGCCGCGAGGCATTCACGCTGTACAGCCGAATGGCGACCAAGGCAGTAATGGATGACCGTCGCCTTGCTCTCGCAGTGGCTGTCACCAGCATGTACTTCGACGTGCGCAACGAGATTCCGAGCCAATTGCGGGAGCGCATGGAGGGCAACCTCGGGATACAAGGCCGGGGCCTGACCAGCAACCAGCGCGCTGATCTGGAAGTGAAGCTCGCGCAGCGCACCGAGGACGACCTGATGCGCCTGTTGTCGAGCATGGCGGCGTGCAGCGTGTTCCGCACCGACGCCACCGACCAGTTCGACAAATCGGTGTCTGGTAGCCAGTCGCTGGCATTCATCCAGCACGCCGGCATTCAACCAGTCGAACACTTCCAGATGAACGAGGCGTACCTCAAGGCGCAGGTAAAGGCCAGCATCGTAGAAGACTGCAAACGCTCCGGATTCGCCGAGAAGTACAACGAGGTCAACGGTGAGAAAGCGTTTGAGAAACTCGCCACTGGCAAATCGGAAGACCTCATCAAAGCGGTCCTCGCATTCACCCAGTTCAATTGGTTGGGATATCTGCCGGCTGCGTTAGAACTATCGGCACAGGGAGGCAAATCGGCCCCCCGCTCCCAACAAACCGCAGCCTGAACAGGAACCGATCATGAGCACCACTTTCTTCGCCGCAGTGGCACCGGCAGTAGCGAACGCCAAGCAGCGCATCACCGTAGACATCGAAGGGCTGGGCGAAGGCCGAATCAAGGTTCTGCTCAGTGCGAACCTCGGCCCAACGCCGGAAAAAGCAACTGACGCAGAGGCGGCGCTGCGGGCGGCGCTGGCCAAGCCGCTGGTGGTCGCAGGCACCCCGGCCGAAGTTGAGGCTGCGCTGCTTGACCGTGTGACCCACCACGTTCAAGTAGTCAACGAAGGCTCGGCAATGCTGGAGCAAATTCGCTCCCTGGGCGCTCAAGCAATCGCTGCCGTACAGAAGCCAGCAACCAAGTCTGCGGCACCGTCTGCGGCCCCTGATGAGGCTGCTGACGTGGATGACGACGAGGCAGGTGAGCCCCAGCCGCCTGCGGCAGAACACACACAGCAGCCGGCCGCACCGGCCCCGTTCGACAACCTCGCCAGCTTGTTCTAGGACACCACCATGACTGTTGCAGTGATTTCTCTGGACCGAATTTTCCGCATGTCTGGCCGTGATCTGCCGGACCCGGACCCCAGCATGGAAGTCGAGGCGGTGCTCAAGCACTACGCCCGCCAGTACCCTCGACTCACCGGCGCCAAGATCGTGCCCCCCATTCAGGAGAACGACACCTATGTCTATGAATTCCGAGAAGCCGGGTTCGGCGCCAAAGGCTGATCCGTTATCGATCCTCAAGAGCTGGGAGCGCGGCGACTTGACCGCCCGCGTATCTCCAGCAGAGGACGATGACTCCCTTTCACAGCACCAGAAGAGGCGATTATGGGCGCTGCTGCAATCTCCCTCGACACCCGGCGTTATCAGCTTCCCTCTCCCGCGCTGAATCCGTTCGCGCTGCCCGGTATCGCGCAAGCGATGCGGGTAGCCCGGAGCGAGCAGTTCGCACGGTCAAACGCTTCCTGTGTGGACTTTAAAGGGCACAGCGCGCTTTGCACGCAGGCGCTGGACAGCGGGCTGATCGGCCCCGAGGCTCTGGAGTGGCTGGAGCACTACCCGAACGCCTATGGCCTTCATCGGCTGACTGGTGAGGTCGTTGCCGGCATCGAGCGTGTTCTAGTTCTCCCAACCAAGGGATTATTCAAGGACAAAGCCGCTCTGCTCAAAAGCTTGGCCACCCCCTACGCCGATCCCTGCGTTGCCGCTGGAGCAACCCTGCACTGCATAGACGCCGGCCTCATCCAGATCGATGCGGTATCCGAACTCATAGAGCAGGGGCCTGACTGCGCTAGCGCGCTGTTCGACAAGATTGGCGCAGCGCTGGATGGTGTCCTTACCCTTCCCGAGCCTGCGGAAAGCAGCATCGAGCGGGGTATCCAAGGGGAACATTATGTCCTCGAAGGCGGATGCTTCTCGGAGTTCGTCCTTGAACTCCCCGAAGCGGATGACTTCCATGAGGTCCGCGTCATCCTGTTCAAGACCTTGGACGCGATGACGCACTACCTCATCCCCTTCAACACCCCGACTACATTCCTCGGCGAGGGCAGCTACTACAACCACGAAGTCGCCGGGGCCTACGCCTCGTTGAAGCAGATGGTCAGCGCAGCAACCGTGGAGCAAATGACGGAATACCTGCTCACCACGCCGGACGAACAGCTGGGCTTCGATACCTGGAGCTTTACCGGCGACGAAGGTTTCGACGAGGAATCTGCAGAGCGTTTCGCCGCGATGTTGGTGGAGATGCATGAACTGACCGAGTTGGCGGGCTTCTATCTGGGGGCCGACAAGCCGCAGGAGATGCGAACCCTGCGTAGACAGGCGTTAGAGGCAATTAAGGGCGGCACCCCCTACTCCGACACGCTGATGGTCTTGGTAGAGGCGCTGGAACTGTGCCTGTCCAAAGCCGAACAGGGTTACTGCTTTGACCACGACCTTCACAGCATGGCGGGAACGGCGAGCGATGGCATGACGTTCTTCGAAAGCATCGTGGTTCAGGTTTCTGGGGATTTTCCAAACCTGCTGGATAGTACCTATGAAGGTTACGACGGGCAGGTACACGGATGCGGCTACCCCGCAATCGGGTTGCCGTTGAAGGGCCCGGAGATGGCAAGCCAAACGCTTCCGATCCTCCGTGATACCGCCGCCTGCGTACAGCTACTGGGCAAAATCTGCGAATCCCTAGGAACCTCCAATGATCAGCAATGAGACCACCAGCAAAGCCATGCTCATCCACCATCACGCGCAGACCGGGCAGGTGAACGTAACGAGTCACGACGTGCTCCCAATCGAGGGGGGCAAAGGGTTTGTTCTCGGGGCAGGCCGAGCGTTCAGCGAGCATGACAAACGATCCTTGGTCGAGTTGCTGCTGAACGAGCAGCCACAGATCGAGTTCGTGCCAAGCAATCTGGTCGTGCGTGGTCGCGGTTGCTTGGTCTGGTATGTGGCTCCGCAGGTAATCGATGTGCCGTTTACAGAGGCCACGATCAAAGCGCCGCTTCCGGGCCTGATCTTCTGCGCTGTCGAAGGGAAGCCTCTGCGCTGCTTTGCTTACAAGGGAAACAAGCGACCGGAGCCGAGCACCCCGCTGTTCTACGCACCGTTGGGCAACGTCTATCAGGACGGTGACTTCTGCACTGGTAACGTGAAGCTGCCGCAGGAGGTTCTGGTGGAAAACATCCCCACCTGGGAGCGATTCGTGCTGGAGAGCGTCAACACGCACCTCGGCTCCGTGACGCCCATCAAGGGCTGCGAGAATTTCTCGGCGATGGTCGCTTACTACCGTGGCTTGGCCGAATCCAAAGCGAAAAAATTCCCCGCTAAATCTCTTGTCCCGGTCAAGCGCTATCGCGATCAAGTCACCCTAGAGGCGATTGTGCGGGAGGCCCAGCGATGAGCGCGGCGGTAGCGATCAAGCCGGCCATGACCTCGTTCAAGGCCCCAAACGATTGGCTCTCCTCGCCGATCAACATCGTGGTGATCGGTGCCGGGGGCAACGGTAGTGAGGTGGTGGACTGCCTCGCTTCCTTCCATCACGCAATCCGCTCCCTTGGCCATCCCTATGGGCTGAACGTGACGATCATCGATGACAGCGTTGTGCGCGAGCCAAACCTCGTTCGTCAACGGTTCTGGCCGTGCGACCTCGGGCATTTCAAGGCCGTCAGCCTCGCGAACCGCTACAACCTGATGCTCGGCATGCAGTGGGTGGGCCTCCCCTATCGTTTCCCCTGCGTGGAAACCGACGAGGCCATAAAGCAGGCCGCACTCATCATCAGCGCAGTCGATGTCCCCTCTGCGAGAGTTGCTATCGGGAACCTGAAAGCCAAGGCTATGTGGCTGGACTTGGGCAACGATGCGCGGCATGGACAGATCGTGTTCGGTGCCATCGATGCCAAGCTGCGCAAGACCTTCCCAAACGTCCTCGACGCCTACCCGGAGATACAGACTCTACCGGATGACACTAGCAAGTCGTGCTCAGTCGCAGAGTCGTTGCGCAGCCAAGACTGTCTCATCAACCGAGCCGTCACAACTGCCGGCATGGCCATCGTGTGGGAACTGCTTCGGTACGGCGAAACCAGCAAGCACTGGCTGATGGTCAACCTTGAAACCGGCGAACAGAGCGCCTTCCCCTTCCCCTCTTCCGGCTGAAACTGGACCAGGTCGTCGCCATACTTTCCCATCGACCCCGGCCTCGCCGGGGTTTTCCTTGTTGAGAGGGAATCGCTTGAGCCTCATACAGAAGCGGGGTCATCCCTCCTGGTTGGGAATGACTGAAACACGCACCTAGGGAAAATTGCCGCTCAACAGGCAGGTGCCGGCGGCAGATTTCCGCTGTAAATGGCCACGTAGGGGGAACAAGAGCGCTGGCACTTCTAGAATGGGAGGTCATCTGCTTCGTCAGAGGCGGTAGGAGCCTGTGGGTTCTGCGCCGGAACGGCCCTTCCTCCTGACATCAGGCGATAAAGTTCTTTGAGCTTCTCCAGCAACTCGTCGAAGGTGATGACCGTCACGTCTTTTGACGAGTGCCGGAAGAGATCCAGCGACCGCACTTGCTGATGTTCCGAAGGCAATGTGCCTGCAATCACGATGCAGGTGACCGAAGACACCTGGACACTGGCCAGCGCAGGGTCTTGAGATTTCTTACCGGCGAAGTGATGAAGCAACTGCGCTCGCTGGTCCAACGCCTGCGCCATAGACCCGGTCAACTCGCGGTGCGGTGAGTAGAGATCACCTCGGTAGGGATCGGAATACAGGAGTGGTGTGTCAGGGCGCTTGATTTCGACTATGGCCAAGTTCCCGGTAAATCGTTGGGCCATCAGGAAATCGACGATGCTCTCGTTCCTCCCGTTAAACGTGGTTCCTCCGACGTGAGCCTGGTCCTTAAACAGAATGACAGGGTGAGGGAACGCTAATCCCAGGACGAAAGGGTTTGCCTTGAAGAAATCTTGCCACTTCTGCTCAGGCAATTTCTTCTGCAGCATCGCCTCAAACTCATCGATCAGCTGGGCCAACGTCACCTGCTCGATTACGGCTTTGAGCTCAAACAGCTTTGACGGACTCTGTTTAGCAAGTTTCTGAGCGTCTTCCCGCACCACCTGGGCAGCAGCTAGACCGTCCCTTACGCTGCGATTAGACGCTCTACCTGCCTTACCTCCGAGCTTAACCAGCTCGTAGATTTCATTAGCTTTAACCTCTGGAAAGCGGCGCTCGAAATCGTTCGGTCTCGCCGCATGGAGCGTTTCGTTGTATGCAGCTAGGCGGCGATCTTTGAGCGAGCGAACCCTGGATCTTGCTGCGATTGAGTCGATGGATTTTCGGATGGCAGTAAATCGGTCCATACCGAGCCTGAAGACGGGGAGCTCGATCTTGGCTATGTCCCCTGGCTCGATGCGCAACTCTGTTACACCAACTTCTTCAAGGATTGCCTCCGGGATGAGTCGGTATTCCCATTTGAAGCCAAGCCCGTATCTGGCATATCGGCTAAAACCAACCGGCAAAACGGTGAGTATTTCGTCGAACTCCTGGACGGACCTAGGCAGCTCCCACCCCATGTAGGAGTCAGGCACCAAGGTGATGGTTGTGAGCTCATCGTACTTCGGCCCCCGAATACATCGACGCAGGCGGTCGACATCGAGCGGATACATCGTGAGTTCGCTCTCGGTTATCCTTGCGAGAAGTATTTTCCGCTCACTACCGACAGTGCCGCTCTGCTCATCGTACGCGTAGAGTTCGGCACAAGCCTCGCCATTGAAGGTGGAGGTTTCAAGGGTTACGCGTATGTCATCAGGTGATTGGTAGTCATCCTCCTCTGCCGATTCAGCCTGGCCTTCCTGCCCCAGAGCCCCAATCAGATCCTCGCGTTCTTCATCCCAGCCGTCAAAATCAGACTCACCATCGTTCTGGGTATCAGAAATCTCACTCACGCCGCCGCTCCCTTTAGCTTGAGGTGAATCGACGCCATACCTGCATCGCTGGCGCCGACAAATCATTTGAGATTCTGCTACGTGGTGGAGGCACCGGCCAGTCCGAAGGAAAAGAACCCCGACATGACGACCGCCCTCACCCTACCGGACCTACACAGCCGTTCCGTTTTTGCACGACATCCTCCTCTCGCGCGAACTCGTAGCATGGTTGCCCGCGGTCAGCCTTGGATTCCCAACCAGGCGGTAGATAAGTCGGCGCTCAGGTAGCAGAGAGCCGGCTGGAGTGATGTCGAAATACACCTCCTCATTGACCTCGGTCTGCGGCATGTCCAGATCCATCTCAGGAAGGTATCGCTCAGAACAAATCACACGAATCAGCATGGAATATCTCCTTTGGGGTTCAGTCCGGGAACCCTATCCAACGGAGTTAGATCGCGTCGAACCCTACAGGGGGTCATGCCTATTTCAGAGCGACAAACCTACCTGAGACGGGGGCGATTCCGCAGAGATGAGTCATTATTCGTATGACCGGAACTTCCGTACCTCACCAGAAACCCGAGGATCACGCATGGATTGCTTTCACATTGACGAGAGTGGCTACACGGGCTTCGACCTACTCAACTCCGAGCAACGATTTCAGGGAGCTGCGGCAGTTTCAATCTCCGACGCCGAGGCGAAGCAGCTCATAAACGACCTGTTCCCCAAACTGCAGGCGCCAGAGCTCAAATATCACGCTTTAGCCAAGCGGCCTGGCTACCGACAGCCCCTAATGGAGCTGCAGCAAGCCGTGCTCAGCCAGCACAAATGTGTCACCTACGTCTGTAACAAGCGGTTCCTGTTGATTCTGATGTTCCTGGACTACGCGGCAGAGCCCTTCTATGAGAGCCGTGGGGTCGATTTCTACAAAGATGGCCAGAACTATTCGCTGGCATCCCTGCTGTACGCGGTCGGCCCCACTCTGTTTGGAAGCACTGGCTTCGACGGGCTGCTTCTAGCCTTTCAACACGCTATCAAGCTCAAATCGCTGCAGTCCTTTGTCGCGCTTGTAGAGGCAGTGAGACGACTAGATTGGCAGCAGCTACCAGAGGCCCTGGGACCACTAGCTCAAGGATGCCCGGACTGTTTCTCAGCCATCACAACAGAGGGCGTGTCAACCGACGCCGCCCTGATCGTCCTTCAGTCCCTGATTTGCCGGATGGAGGAAATGTCGGTTAGTGACTATCGCGTAGAGCATGACCAGTCCAAAAACCTGGTTCAGTACCATGACCTGCTAATGCGCTTAATCAACCACCATGAAGAGGCCGAATTCCGACAATCCGCGATCGCTTCCATCCGTTTTCCTCTCAAGCTTTGTGAAGTCGTCCAAGTCGACTCGAAGGGGAGCCCAGCCGTTCAGATTGCAGACGTGATGATTGGCGCAGCTATCGAGGCGGCAAACGCTCTGAGTGGGCTGAGAGAGCCGCTGCTGGACCCGGAAGCTGTTCTCTCGCTCTACCGACACGATCAATTCATTCACATGGCACCATCGCTGGATTTTGACGAACAGAAACGCTTTCGGCAGGGAACACAGGCATCCAGCCTCATCGACTACTACGCAAAGCACTTCGGAGAGCGGAAGTCTTGATTTTTTTGCATGATGCAAGCACGGGGGGCGGGTAACACAGCAAGTAGATCAGAGAAAAAGGGACAAAAAAATTCTGCGCTGAAAACTGATGAGGATTTCCAATCACCGTTCTGACGTCGTTTTCGGAGCATTTTTCATCGTCAGAATTTGGTTGACCTTCAGCACCGCTTTCGGCAGTATTGTTTTCAATAGCGCCAGATCCTATGTTGCCGGCTTGACCGGCATTACGGTCTGGCCTTCTTGTTTCTGGGACATGGACGTTGCCGCAGCCTACTCCTCCGAAGCCTTTTCGTCCCTACTCTGATCTCGTGACGTTGCTCACCAGTCGCGGTATGAGAAGCGCTGACGCACATACCACACAGCAAGCATTGGCTCGCCTGGGCTACTACAGGCTCAGCGGTTTTTGGTATCCAGCCAGAAAATTTGCCCGCGACAATGCGGGTCAAAAAATGCAGTGCCCACACACCGGCAAGCCCCTCCGACTTGAGGATTTTCAGCCGGGTACCAGCTTCGAGGCATCGGTCGAGTTGTACAAATTCGACAAGCAACTGCGGCTTCTGATGCTGGACGCAATCGAAACGATCGAAGTCCACCTGAAGACTGTGGTGGCTCATGAGCTCGGCCGTAACGACCCGATTGCCTACACCTCCCCCGCCTTCATCGAACCGAAGTGGTTGAACGTCAACCCGGGATTCAATTCGAGCAAATGGGATAGTTGGCGTGTACGGCAACAGAAAAAGCTCGATGATTGCGACGAGGACTGTATCTCCGCACATAGAGCAAAAAACCAAGCTATGCCGTTTTGGGTCGTCGTGGAAGCTTGGGATTTTGGTACGTTATCAATTTACTTCCAGATGCTCCGTAGAAAGCCGCAGAGCTGGATCGCAGCGCGCCTTGGGCTTTCGGACGTTAAAGCTCTTAACAGTTGGCTGCGTGAGTTGAACACTCTTCGCAACCGCTGTGCGCACCACACCCGAATCTGGAACCAGTCCTCCAGCAACCCGATCACGTTGCCAACCGCGCCCCCCTACTTTCAGGCGATTAGCTTGAACGCGAACGCCCAAAAACGGTTGTACGGTCTCATCTCGGTAATGTGGTGCCTGATTCAACACATAGACCCAACATCGAGCTGGATCCGGCAGGTCGCGGACCTAGTGGACTCTAAACCCCGTATGCCTGGCTGCACGTTTGCTGCCATGGGGTTTCCAAACGAAAATGGGTTCCCTCGCGCACTCTTCAGAATCTAGCAGGTAGCTGGCTCACGCCCCTGAACCAGCCCTAGCATTCCCCAAATTGCGCAATTGCACTGACTTGACCACCCGGTTGCATTCCTCCTGACCAATCATTTGCATTCGTGCTGACCACCGCTTGCATGCGGCTTAACCAGTCACACTGTAGTTACGACCGGCTGCAATCGACCCAGAGCGGACACTCGTGTGCGGCTCAGACCTGCCGTTACCGGGTAAATGCATTTGCTCTGCCTAGGCACGGCCGATATGGTCAGTCGATAACCGCGGAGCTCTATGATGCCAACTGATCCACTATGCCTCGTTTTTATTCCCCCGTTGGTGGCCCTACTCACCGCCGCCGAGAGCAAAAAAGGCTCCCCACTCACAGAAGATGAGGTCTGCGCTATTCGCGACCAGGCGACCTGCGTCGCAGTCCCTTTCAGCACTGCACTCGAGATGGAAGGCAAGCGCGGTTATGCGGATATTGTCGTGGAGGACTGTTGGAGCGAATGGCGAAAGCTACGCGCTTAGCAAGTCTGACGCTGGTCGGGTCTCGTCCAAGGCTGCGTCGGTATATGCCCGCTTTTGGCCGTTTTCTGCCGGTCGCATCTTCGGCGTTACTGGTCAGTCGGATGCAAACGGTGGTCAGCGGCAATGCAAGTGGGCGGTCAAGTGCGATGCAATTACGCCCCAAATAGTCACTGCCTGCGGACCTTAAGCTTTGACCAGCCCCCCAACTGCTCTTGAATCCGTTTGATTCAAAGCCGTGACTTGGGATCATCTGTGATTGTGTGAGTGTCGTGCTACCAGTCGAATAGCAGGTAGCAATGTGAGCGCTGCAGCAAGTTACTCTCCCCTCTCTCCAGAATCCCACCGAAAGAACATCGTCAAACTCCTGGAACGAGCCAGTCGCCGCCACCACCTGTGGGACGTCTTCGGCGACTTCGTAGAAATGGCCGCAATTGCTGTATCCAATGGGGTCGACCTGGCACAGCGAGAGCCGCGCGAGGCCCGCTACATGGCCCTGATTCGGCGGTATGAACCGGAGGAGCAAAAGCTCTTCCCTCAAATGCTTGCTGAGTTAACGATGGCTCTAGAGTTTGGGCCCGATGATGTCCTGGGAAAGGTATTCGGCGAACTTGAGCTGGGGAACGCTGCCCGTGGCCAGTTCTTTACGCCCTACTCCGTATGCGCCCTCATGGCGCGCCAGCAGGTAGGTGACGGCGATGACCTACGCCGCCACATTGCGAGCAAGGGGTTCATTACGCTGCTCGAACCTGCGGTCGGCGCCGGCGCCATGGTCATCGCAATGGCCGAGGCCCTGCAGCAGGAAGGGCTGAGCTATCAGAACCACATGCACGTGACGGCCCAGGACATCGACTCGCGGGCCGTCCACATGAGCTATCTCCAACTCAGCCTGCTGCACATCCCAGCAACGATCATTTTGGGCAACACCCTGGCGGCCGAGGAGCGGGAGCACTGGTACACCCCTGCCCATGTATTCGGGCTTTGGTCGGTTAGACTCCGTCGCGGCTATGCCCTTGGAAGCGATTTGGATCAGGATCAGCGAGAGCCGGCAGATACACGACAAAATATTATTGTACCGGTTAGAAATCTGGACCAATTGTCACAACTAGTCTTGTTCTAAGGTTTTAACTCCGAGCGCCCCGCACACGCATGTATCATATAATAATATTGTATCAGGCATCCGACCGTAACTTCACTTCCCTAAATCGATTTTTTCGCGTAGCAAATATTTTTTCCTTGACGCAATCCTGTTTGAGTCTAATTGTTCGCAAGCCGGACAATTTCGTCCCTAGGGAATCACATGAAACAATTACTACACTGCATACTGGCGGCTTGGCCTACTTTGCTTTTAACTCTCATCAGCGGGTGCGACTTTCTCGAAACCCCAACTAAGGCTCATGCCGTCCCTAACCAGGATGGCAAGTATGTACAGTTCTTCTTTGATGAAACTGGAGACACACTCAACGTCGAGGCAGCGGTGGTCACGGGGGCAAGAAACATATCGCTAAGGGCTCTGCAAAGGGATTTTCACGGGGACCTCTTGGCCGAATTGCACTTATCCAGGTGGATTTCGATGCTTGTGGAAGAGTGTCATTCGGCCAGAATGGAAGTGATCAAAACACGGTTGTCGGCGTTCAAGATCCTAGCTCCTCGATACCCACCGCAAGGTGCCCGATCGCATCCTGGAGCGGTGACTGGAGCGTTATACGAAAGTGACATCCAACATACTTGGGATTCTTTTTGAAAGACGTAAAACGGAGACTCCAATTAGCTGGAGTCTTATATATGAAGCCCCTTCAGATCCAGTACTTTAACCTCTCCGTTATGGCGACCCGCCTTTCTAAAGAGGTTCAAAGCAGAGCGGGTACGCTGGATGAATTCAGCGCTGCGACTCATATCCCATGCGATGTCTTGGCTGATTTCTTCACTGGCGTTCAGTGTCCTACGCTCTATCAACTCGCAAATATCGCATCTGCGGTCGAACTCTCGCCGGCATGGCTCGCTTTCGGCCAGGGCGAAGCGGAATTACCGTCCGTGGAGGCCGCCCGGGGCCAGTATGCAACTGACTTGCATCTGTCACCGGACGAGTTGAAGGCCAAGTACAGTTTCGAGCATCCCCTCTTCAACCAAGCCACGTGGATCAACCAGGTTGCCGCCGGCACTTACCTCGAAGGGTACTGGGAGTGGGCAGCTGAGCAAATCAGAGAACTCAGCTCATCTGAGTAAGCAGGCGCCGCCGCTACCCGCAACACAACGCATGTGTGGGACAAACTGTGGTTCAGAACTGAAGGTATTCGCCTGAACACTGTAGTGGCGCGGCCTCTAGCCTATAAGTACGGGGATAAATTATCCCCGTACTTTTCCAAGAAATCTGGTACTTTTCGCGACCGTAGTAGAGGGAAAAACGATGCCTCAACGAACGAGCGTCCACACCGGGCGACTTGCCATTCCGTTGCCTGAAAACTGCTCCGATGAATTTGCCGCGGGATGGTCGCTGGCTGACATGCACTTAGCCGTGCCCCCCCTCCCCTCCTTTGTTCCCCCACAAGACTGGACGGACGGAAAACAGGCTGGGTATCAGGCGCGCATGGCTGCTACGTGCTTTCTGTCGCGTGAAGAGATGAAAAATTAACTGTTGCTACTAGCAACACACTCAACAGCAGAACCGAAGGCCCAGCGTGTCAAAGCTCACTGCCGCATTCGTCAAGGATCAAACCAGTCCCGGTTCATACGGTGATGGCCGTGGGCTCATTCTGAAGATTCGAAAGAACGGGACAAAAACTTGGCTTTTTCGCTACAGTTTCGGCGGTGATCGCTTCGACTTGACCATTGGCGCCTATCCCAGTGTGGGGTTGAAGGAAGCCCGCCTTGCCGCGGATGAGTACCGCCTGCAGATCGCTAAAGGGACAAACCCTCAAGCCGAGAAACGACAGCAACGGCTGGAGGCGGAAGCGGTAAACCGTAACCGCGTGGCATTTGAGGATGAAGCCGGTCGATACATTGCGACCCATGCTCCGGCCTGGAGCAAGAAACACCGACAGCAGTGGGAGAACTCTCTCGCCGACTACGTGTTTCCTGTGATCGGTACCATGCGCCCGGCCGATGTCGACACCGACGATGTTCTTGAGGTCCTCGAACCGATCTGGTTGAAAATCCCGGTCACAGCACGGCGCGTGCGAAACAGAATCGAGCTGGTCCTGGACGCTGCCAAGGCTCGAAAGCTGCGCGAGGGAGAGAACCCCGCGCGCTGGAGAGGACACCTCGACAAGCTGCTGCCCAAGCAGATCCGTACCAGTGTCCCCTTCCCTGCTGCCACTCCAATCGAAGCTAGGGCTTCGCTTAGCCAGCTCGACAGCATCGATGGAGTAGCTGCACGAGCAGCTGAACTGATAATCCTGTCGGTCCTTCGTAACGGAGAGGTATGCGGTGCGCAGTGGGCAGAGTTTGATTTCGGGAACCGCATCTGGACGATTCCACCTGAGCGAATGAAAAACAACCGCACCCACAGGGTCCCAATTACCGATCGAATGCTTGAAGTCATCAACCAGGTGAAAGGGAAGCACAGCGTATGGTTGTTCCCCAATGCGCGCGGAAAGGGACCGTTGCCGAGCAATGCGATCGGGCGCGCACTCTCGAAGCTAAAGGCTCCTCAAGGAGTTCCTCACGGCTTCCGATCGACCTTCCGGACTTGGGCAGCTGAGGATACGAGCGTGCCCGGGGAAGTCTGCGAGATGGCACTGGCGCATCGGGTCGCAGGAAAGGTCGAGGCGGCCTACAACCGAACTGATTTTTTGGAGAAGCGTCGGTCGCTAATGGAGATGTGGCACAGCTACTTGAGTGGTGGCGCCGGCAGTGGTGAGCTCGAGGATTCCTCAATCCCTTCCCACACAAAACCATCGCCCTGACACAGCACGCAGGCCTCGCGGTCGGTGGCGTCGTTGTGACAACGTGGGCACTCATAGAACGCCGCCAGGTCCACCCGGCGACCGATGCCGGCGGCGCGCTCAACATCGCCGGCGTCTTCGGCCAGTTCCTGGGCGGTCAGCAGGGCGCGGAACTGGTCCGCGTCCTCGATCCTGGGCGCGCGGTGCTGATCCTCGCCACGCAGTAGCGGCACCAGGCGCACCACCTCCCCCGAGTTGAACACTACACGCGTGCCCAGGATCACCCCGACGCGGTTGGAGCGCATGAACAGCTCAGGCGGATCCACGTCCACCGAGCGCACCACGCCGTCCCAGGGCGTCAGCGGCGTCACTTGGAAGTCGCGACCGCGGTAAACGCCGTCGCGGATGCTGCCGGCGTCATCACCGTTCGCGTCACGCAATTGGTAGTAGGCGAACGGGCTGTAGGGGCGTTTACGCATCAGGACACGGGATGCGCTGCAGTTGGTAGCGCTGGCCGTCGGCGGCGGTGTAGATAGCGCTGGCTAACTCGATCTGCCCGAGCACGTCGGCACCGGCAAGTATGCGGAAGGGTGCCAGGCTGTTATTCAGCTCCACGCGGCCCAGCGGATCGCCGTACAGCCGACCGTTAGGCATTAGTTGCTGCACCCGGTACAGGTCGCGCTCGACCAGGTAGAAGGCCGGAAACGGATCGATACCGCCGTCGTCCTGCAGACGTCGCAGGTGGTAGCAGTGGTCAGGGTAGTAGCCGATGTCGGTCGTCACGGGCGAGCTCCAGTGCGAGGGATTCGGCTCGGATAATAGCCCGCTCTGCCCTGCCGCCAGTAGTGCCACTTCTGGCCTACCAATACCGGCACGAGTGGTTTCCAGTGGTCAGCAAAAACCCCGCCGGGGCGGGGTTGGGTGCGGGGGTCCATTTACCAAAGTCGCCGTTATGCGAAGTCACACGGCCAGCCGGCCAATTTCAAATGTCATCGTTTGCCGGCGGCCGGCAGCGCTCGAACGTAACCCGCACCTGATCGGCGAACGCCGCGCAGTCCTCGGCGCTCAACATCCCGGCGGCCTCCAGCTCGATCAGCCGGCCATGCAATACGCCTTGCCACCACACGCGCAGGTCCGCTTCCGGCTCTTGCACGGCCAGGGCCAGAGTGTCGCGCAGCTCGGCCAGCTTGCGCCGGCGGCGGGCTTCGGGGGTGTCATCCGGGCACATAGCAGGGGCGGGTTCCTTTCGGTTCGTTATGCGAAGTGACGGACGGGGCTTGCCGGTGGGTGGGTCGTGACGCCCATCGGCGCCGGTGTGGAAAACCCACAAGAGGCTTCGCCAGGGTCGTGACAACAGAATTGGTGGCGTCATTCATCACCGAGACACCCACCATGTCCGACCCGCTCCCGACCCTGGCCAACCTCTGCACCATCCTGGGCTTCGCCTTGTCGATCTACCTGATCTTCCGCCGGCGGCAATGACGCCCTGGAAGGCCCCCTTGATCACTGAAGGGAGGGTTCCTTTCTGTGTACGCCTTGCCACCTAACGCGTACATCCGCTTCAGGCTCTTGCACTGCCGCGGCCAGGGTTTCCCGAAAATCGGCTAGCTTGCGGCGGCGCTCTTCAGAGGTTCCATCCGTGGACATGGGGGAGCTCTAGGCGGACTTCACTGACTCTCTTTACTCGGCAGGAATTGCAGCCTGTTCAACCTCAATGCTAAGGCAACAGCCAGATCCTGCATCGATTCTCTTGTGCTAGCGGAGTCGACCGGAACTCCATCGATGCAGGCTCTCGATTCCGCGGTCATGGTGCCTCCTCGCTCCCAGCCACCTTAGGGCTGTTAATACTCGTGAGTTGCGCTAGACGATAGTCGCGCCATGAAGCGGCGGTATTCCGCAGAGCCCGATGGTTGTATACGGACAACATCCCAACGTCCAGAAGCGCGTCGTAGTGTCCCTGCACGGTAGCCGTTCGAACATGGACTTGAAGAGGATCAGTCTCATGACTGATCTGCTCGATGAGCTTCATCATTTTCGCAGAAAGTTGAGGCGATATTTCATCCAGCTTTGGTGTTCTGGGGGCGGTGTTCATTTAAGGTCCAATCACGAGATACCTGAGAGATGTCGCAAGCTAGTCGATTTCCTGGTTGATTTTCACGCAGGACCATCGTTCATTTCCATCGCCGTCAACGGTGATGCGGTACCTGAAAAGGTCGCCGTCTTCTTCGTATAACCGTGATGCTGATCGGCCGCGGTGCCACAGCTGGCCAGCTGCAGGCCCGTCGACGACAGGAATTTGCGGCGAGTTCATCTGGTGCACGACTCCGTCCCCCTAAACAACAAAAGGCCTTTCGGCCCTTTGTTAATGCGATCGCTGTTACTGCAGCCAGCTCTCTACGACTTCTGCACCGTACTCCGCCTTCCAGGCCTTCAGGCCGCTGTGATTGCCACCCTTGGTTTCAATCACCTCGCCGTTATGAGGATTTTTATAGGTCTTCACCTGGCGAGGTTTGCGGCGGGAGTCAGCTTGGCCGCCTGCCACCTGCCCCTTCAGCCTGCTATCCGGATCCAGGAGACTGATCACGTCGCGCAGCGACTTCTGATGCTTTTCCATGAGATCGCGAAGCTTCTTCTCGAACTCGAGCTCCTTCTGCAGCTGCTCACTACCTTTGAGCTTCTCCAGTTGTTGTTGAAGCCGTTCGATCTCAGATTCGATATTGCGATATTCGTGGATGATTGACATGGAGTCCTCCTCTAATTCCCTCGATCTTATATAAATCGATTATGGTCCGCTACGACTTTGTTCAGATTGCCCCGATCCAAATGGCGGCGCTGTAACCAAAAAGGATTCCGAAAGCAATGTATGCAGGGTAGTTAACAGAATTTTTGATCTGCTGGATCATGCGACACCTCGTAATTCCTTTGCTACGTCTATTTGTTACATCCGTTGTGATGTCAGGGACTGCGAACCTCTGTCAACATCATCCAAACACACCAAGAAGGAATCCCAACAAAATTTTATCTTCTGTAGACCCGGCTTCTAATCCTGTCCTTCAGCAGCACAGCAATTTCAGTTGTGAAGGCAAGCAGCTGCAAATCTAATCCCTCGTCGACAGCGTCGAGAATTTCTTCGACCACGCTCGCTGCCTCCCTCCCCTCTTGCATTCCAGAATCTGCAAGTTCGAAAAGGAGCAACGCTGATGGTTTTCTGGATGGCGTAGACTTTGCGTTTGAGTCATCAGAAGGTAGCAACGCAAATTCTTCTGGTTGGGGAGCTTCTTGAGGATCAGGGGCGTCCTGAGAAGAATTGTCTTCCGAGTGCTCCTTAGGCTGTTTCATACGCTGTGCAGCTAGGCGCATAGCCTTAGCTCCTCGATCACACAATTCGTCTTGCTGCTGAACCGGGAGCTTTGCCAACTGTTCAGCGATGGAGATGCTTAGCTCGCCGTTTTTAACCGCTTTAACGAGATTTGGAGCTCCATCACGTAAGACTCGCTTCGCTGAGGAAACTGATCTTGGGGAGACATTCATCGTTTTTGCAGCGTCAGGGAGGAGGATTCGCGCGACTCTCTCTGAAGCAGTGCTATCGCTTTGGGAACCCACGGAGATCTCCTTGCCCAGCTCCACAGCTATCAAGGCACGCTGCGCCGTCGTTAGGTGCCTGCGTCGAAGGTTCAGCGCAACGACATAAGCGAGCGGGTCCTCGCCTTCAAAGTCCTTGGTGATCGGGTTTACCCCCAGATCTAAACAGACGCGATAACGGTTGCGCCCGTCGAGGATTTTTCCTTCGTGCAGGATGATGGGCTCGAGCTGACCTTGCTCCTTGACGTCGGCCTTTAAGCCATCGTAGTCAGCACCCGACAGGAGCGGGAATATGTTGGCGAGGGGGTGGTATTCAAGGACCGAGGTCTGCATCGAAGGCTCCCATGGTTGGTCTTCGATGCAGCCTATGTTGTTGCCGGAGAATGTTTGATTCTTTTCCAGCAACAATTGTGCAGGAAATTGGATGGAGGCTAATCCCGGTTTGACATCGACTCTATTTCGTCGATAAGCGCCTGTAGAGCCTGTGGATCAGGATCAGTTTTGACGAACTGTACGGAGTTGTCGGAAAGCACTTCCAACACGCCCCATTGGAGCTCACGCAAGTCCTGGCCTGGCTCCGGCGGGTTTTCCCAGTACGGAATCCTCCGTACGACGTGTGGCGTTTTCGAGCTATTCATGGTTTGTCTCGGCCGGTTCCTCGAGCGTATGGCAGTTTCACGCGTCGCTCCTTGTGACGCTAAGACAATATATTACAAAACTTCAGGTAATGACCAATTGCCATTATCGCGATTCGTATCTCATTTCCCTGAAAAAATGATCTAACCATCGACGTTAAAAAATCGTCAAATACTTGTCGGCTTATTTTCTGCAACTTTTACGTTCGAAATAGCATGTAACCAATCTAATGCAGTAGAGCAGCCTCCCCTCCCCTGCTCCGAAGCGATTTTGCGATCGACATGATGACATCTTCGAGGCCATCTATCTCTGCAATTTCCCCACTAATTGTAGGTCTATTTTCGAGTTTGTCGGAGGGAAGAGTCATCACGAACCGGTCAGGCAACATTGGGTCTACCAGAATAGACACCCCAGACATGCTTTCGAATGCGATGACGAATCGGCCATTACTTATCGACAGGCTTGCATTAGTCTTGAGTGCTTTTGCACTCAAGACCTCCTCCGCTCCGTTTTCGTGCCGGATCGTGATGAGTCCCATTTTCAGTCCCCTGCCTGCAGCTCATCTGCATTAAGCGAAGTGAGAAACTCCTGGAGTTTTGAGTTCAGCTTCTCGGGATTGATGTGCTTTTCAATCGTGAGTTCCAATTTCTCACCAGCAACTTTCAGCTTCCCAATGCCCCGAATGGTCTGAATCTGGGGGCTACGACGTGCGGAATGGCTAGATTCCGGTCTGGCCAGGTAGCGCAGGGCAGCTTCTTGATGCATGCCCTCCTCCGCCATTTTCTTTACCACATCGCAAAGCTTTTCAGGATCTTGCTCACCAAAGGCGACGAACTTCGGAGCGTAGTTAAGCGTGATTAACCCTGGTTTCTCGTCGAGAATTGCTTTTACCGAGTCAGGAAGCGACATCATTGCGATACAACGACTCACAGACGAGACGTTGATACCAAGCTGACGTGCGAGTGCGCGTTGTGAGGTGTCGCCACCTTCCAGTGCGTTCTGGTAAGCCCTACCCCGTTCGTAGTCCGTTAGATCTTCCTGCTCGTTGTCGGTTAAAGCTAAAACCATAGCGACCGCGTCGGTCATGGGTCGGACTATTGCCGAAATCGTGGTTCTGCCAAGTAGCTTCGTTGCTCGCCATCTACGCTCGCCACCGACCAACTCGAAGGTGCCATTCTGAAGCGGCCTCACCAGGATTGGCTTAGCCAGGCCCATCGCTTGGATAGAATTGGCGAGCTCCTCTAGTGCTTCCTCGTTAAACGTTAGCCGCGGTTGATACGGCGATCGAATAATTTGGTCGACGCCGATATCTTGCAGTGCAGCTTCGCTGGCGAGAATGAACTCCCCTTCCAACGGCTGGATGACGGAATTTTCTTGTTCCAGCGTGTTCGGGGCTGGCGTTGGTACTTGTGCAGGACTGTTGCCATCGCCAACTACCCGGGCGGGTTTTCTTACTCCAACCATCCCGCCTGGTTTTGCTCTACCTGGATAGTCGTTCGACTTCATTTTTTTCTCCTTGGTGCTGTTGCTACTAGCAACAGCCATTGGATTCTGCGTTGTTCATCTCGCATCTGCTGCCTGCATCTGCGGTGTTGCTACTAGCAACACCTCGTCTGACCACTCGTTCTGGCTCTGTGTTGCTACTAGCAACAGCAGGTGGCGACTGCGATTTTTGGGTTCATCTGGTGACCGCCTCGGTGAGTGTTGCTACTAGCAACACCTATCTCATGAGGCGTGGCCGATCTTCTGAACGACTTGAAGGATTTCTTGGTAAACCTTGCGCGCAGCTTCCAAGGTATCCGTCTTGGCGTTCTTCCAGAGGAGCAGCGGAAAACCTTGATCCATGGCCTTCGAATAGTCCTCAGAGTAATAGAGGTTTTCCTGAGTCACTCGCCCAGGGAAAAACTCATTGAGCAAGGCGAGGTGCTGAAGGATTCGAGGGCGATTGCGAATGAACATCGTCGGGACAACGGCAAGCGCAGGGCTCCGTTTGTAATCCTCAGCAAAGCGCAGCAGCCAATCGTTCAGCCGATTTAGTGCGCGGAACGAAAGCTTGTCCATACGAATGGGGCAGAGTTGCAGGTCACAAGCTGCAACTGAGTTCTTAGTCAGCCTGGATGCTGCAGGTGCATTGTCGAAAATGATCACGTCGTACACCGACAGATCGCAGTTTGGAAGCTTCCCGGAATTACCAGCCTTGATCCACTCCGAGTACCAAAAATCGGGGTTATTGGCAGCATCCAGCGCAATGCTTAGGTCCTCGAGCGAGTTGTCAGCTGGGATGATATGAGGACCGTCGGCGCCGAAGGGCATTTTGACTACCTGGTCGAGAGTCTTGGTCTCGAACGGTTTCATGCGGAGGAGGGGAGCGATGAGGTTTCCTAAATGGCCATCGACAATTCGATCGTTTGGAATCCCAAAGGATTCAAGATCCTCATAACTGAGGTCAGCGTCGTAGTCGAACATGCTCGACGTGTCCCCTTGAGGATCATTGTCGATGACCAGGACGCGCTGACCGGAAAGCTGAAGCTGAATAGCTAGGTTGGTCGCGTTGGTCGATTTGGCTGTACCGCCCTTGTGGATGAATACGGAAATAACGACCTGCTTTTGCAAAGGCTTGGTGTAACCCCGCTGACGACGAACCGCTGCAATCTTGAAGAGATCAGAAGGACGATACGCGCGTGTTGTCACGGTGCCGCGGGGAACGCGAGGAATGTCGATGCCGTTCTCTTCCTCGATATCCTTTAGCCTTCTGGTGGTCAACCCAAAGCAATCAGCTGCGAACTGCGGTGTGTAGTAGACCTGCTCCCAGTCGACGTAGTTTTGCATTTCTTCTTCGTGTTCGACGTGTGTGTTCATCATCCACCTTCGGCATCAAGTTGTGCATCGAAGGAGATCATAGTTCCTGATTTTCAAAACCCAAAGCTTTCAGTTCAGGCTTTCGTCTGATTTTTTGGAAAAAACCTGAACTGAAGCCAGATTACTATGCATAACGCGGAAGCAGAGCCCGATCCGCTCGGTAGCCGAAGGTTGATACCGTGATGGAGAAGCGATCGCTGAGACCATCATTTTCGAGGGTGACCTCGAGATCACCTTGCCTATAGGTAACTGAGGTGAAACCGGCCTGGCCCTCGATCTCTGTTACGACATCCAGTTGTTCATTGAGCCTTTCAAGGATGGGCTCAAAGTAGGGTGTGTCGATTTTTGCGAGGGCAACGTCGAGGATCCCGCGAGAGTTGAAGGAAAGCTGGACATCATGGAGTCCTTCCGTTTTCAGCTCCCAGTCGTTTAGGCCGTAAACGGGACCACCGGTGTATGAGATACCGATCTCATCAATGATCTTCATGGCTTTCTGTACGTCAGAAGCGGTAGTACCGCCTACTTGGACACAGTGATGAAGATGATTTGCGCCGTCCTGCGCCTGTGCTTTGGGGGGCGTGATCAATGTGAGCGCTTCTAGGAATCGCTCCAGCGGCTGTTTTTCTTCTACAGACATCCACTAGCTCCAGATTTGGGTGTTCCGGACCATTTTGTGGAGTGGGGTAGGGTGGTTGACGCCTTTTCTGACCGATTTTCTGCCTGAATTGAAAAATCGTTCGCACGCTCTGACCACAAACCTTCATAAGCCTTTTTAAAGCTTGTTTTTCTCTTGTTTTTTCTTGTTTTTCTCTTGTTTTTAGCAGGCTGGAGGCCTTGTGGGGCGGGCCTTTCAGAAGGGCATCGACTACAAGAACCGGTATTACGACTACAAATTCCCTGCTTACGACTACGGAACGCGGGTTTACGACTACAGTAACCGGCGCGAAAAGCTACACCTACCGGCTGTTATCCACAGGCCAGGCTCAACTTTTGATCAGCGTGACGAGTTGGATGAGAGCCGTGACCCAGGTAGGGGGACCGAATTATGACTGAATAAGGGGGCAGCGTTTAAGCGTGAGCGAACTTTAGCCACTTGGAAGTCGTAACGACTACAGATTCCGGCCGATTATGCGTCTGAAAAAAAATACGACTACACATTCCGGTAGGGGGGCGCCAAGGAACCCTTTTCATCGACTACAGATTCCGGCTGTCCTCGGCGTCACGGATGTGAAATAGCGGGAGGCCACGCGGCACTAGGTATTGGCTGAATCGACTACGAATTCCGGCTGAGCATTCTCGATATTCTTTCGACTACATATTCCGGGTCTGGCCAGGTGCCGGGCTAGGCCTGGGTCACCATCTACAGCACGACCAGGCCTCCGTGTGGGCCCATTTCTAACCTTCTTTGTGCAGGAAAGCTGCGAAAGCAGCTTTGACATCACCGCTATACGACATAACTAGCTGATTTATAAGCAAAATATTTAATCGACTACTAATTCCGGCTGTCAGTAGATGACGGATCGCGACCGGGGGTTGGATACCCGCAAGACTCGACTACAGATTCCGGTATCCGGTCGGGGGAGTTCCTCAGTGGCAATCGACTACAGATTCCGGCCCGTGCGAAACGACTACAGATACCGGCTATATCATTCAGTGCATTCTGTCCCTGTCACGACTACAAATCCCGGTAGCGGAGGCGGCTCCAGAAGGTTCGGTAGCCTCTCGGGAGCGAATCGACTACAGATTCCGGTACATCTCCTGGCATTGAAGCCGTGGGCAGGCTTGAAGCGAAACAAACTAATAGTGAAATCAGAGGCTTGGACTTCATTAGCCGGAATCAGTAGTCGTATCCATCCAACCGACGACTACGATTTCCGGCTGTTGAAATGTCCAGGCCGACCTTACATGAGGTCTATCGACTACAAAGCTAAGTGCCGGTAGTCTATGCGGCATACGGGGGGAGCCCAAATGACCGCGAACAACGAGCAAGAACAACCTGGTTCTAAACCGAAGGATAAGGACCAGCGGCCGCTACGTGTTTCCAAGTCCAATGACCTCATCCAGGCTTCGTACAAACTGACTTTGCAGGAGCAGCGCTTGGTACTGGCTGCCATCTGTAAGCAGGATCCGCGCAAGCCGATGGAGAAGGTGATCAGTGTTTATGCCTCCGACTTTGCCAAGATCTACGGCATCCCACTCCGTCACTGCTACGAGTACATGAAGGAGGCCGCGGACTCCCTTTACGAGCGTGACATCAAGACCTACGACAACAAAGGGATGGACCGGAAGCGCTGGGTTGATCGCGCGAAATACGTGACGGGGGAAGGGCGGGTGGATCTGTACTTCACCGTTCACGTGATGCCGTACCTCTCGCACTTGACCAAACGTGTAACCACCTACGATCTCCGCCGAGTCGCTCAACTTGAGTCGACAAATAGCTATCGACTGTTCGAAATGTTGATGCAGTTCCGGAGTACAGGTTGGGCGCACATCGAAGTAGATCGGCTGCGCGAGGCACTTGGGTTAGACGGAGCCTACGAGCGGTTTAACAATCTACGGCAGCGAGTGATTGATCCTGCGGTTAAGGAACTCGAAGCCAAGAGTGGCCTGATCGTGACCTATGAGCTGCAGAAGGCCGGACGAAAGGTGAAGGCAATCAAGTTTGCCTTCAAGGACGCAGTGCAGATGCCATTGGTTCTGCCTGACCAACCCGAGTTCATTCCTGGGAGTTGGGACAGTGACACGCCGCTATCGGACGCATTTGGCGAACTGCTGAGTGATGAGCATGAAATGGCGGACGCCGAGATGCATTGAGAAGTGTTGCTAGTAGCAACAGCAGAACCCGGCCTAGCCGGGTTTTTTATAACCGGCATTTGGCCGTCATTCGTTGTAGGGCGGTTGCTCAATACCGCAAGCAGCCAACTGAAATGAAGCTGTGCCGTAATCTGTAGTCGTTTCGTCGTCAGGAAGGAGCCACGGTTGGGTGGCTCGCCTGATAGCGACCGTCATCTGTTGTAATTCGAAGGTCAACGCTAGGAATTCGGGACAACCGCGAATAGCGCACGTCGCCATCGAGCGACCTGCTCGGAGCTCGCCTTACCCTGGCTCTTGAGGGCAGAAAATACAGCGACAGAGAAACGCATCGCCTGGTCGTCATCGTCATGGTGATCAATCATCACAATAGGAAAGGCGCCGGCAGTCCCAAGGTCTAACGAAACAACCGCGATGGTTCTCACCAAGTGAACACCCCCAACGTCGACATCCTCTGCCAGATATCTTGAGAGCGACGAGACGATGCCTTGCTCGCAAAGAGCAACCAATCCGCTCGGCTGGGTTGCTGGCCCTGCGAATTCAAGTTCCGGATTAGTAATCCTCATTTCATCCTCGTTGCTGCGTCCAGTTGTAGACCCAGGCTATCGCGAATGTTGAGCATCCCAAGCGGGAATGAAGCAGACGTGCAGCACTCGCTTGAGCCCCCTTGCTCCCTCCGGCCAATTTGATTTCCAGCCATTTTTGGGAAGGAAAAGCTGCCCTGCGATCACATCGTTCCTGGAAGCTGGGTGCTGTCCCGCGCTTGGGATCTCCATAGCAGTCTTTAGCCTGATGAGCGGTCAGCCGCTCGGCGATCTGGAAATTGGCTCGAAGGATAACGCCCATGTATCAAGCACTTGCTTCAAGACCCGGAATTCCTACCTCGAATGCTTCACTGGCAACAGCATCGGAAGTTCCCCAACCAGAGGTTGTCCTGCTGCATCAAGCAATCCAGCTCCTGTGGGAGGTAGCCCAATGCGAGCAAAACGCGGTGGATCCGCGATGGCACGCAAAGCTCGACGAACTGATGGGCAAAATTGGAGCGTCAATTCCTGAGGTGCTTGCGCAGCAGTCTGAAGTTGAAAACCGGCAGAAGGGGGCCTGGACCGCAAACCTGACTTTGGCGGGGGTAGTTCAGGCGGCAGCATGGATGCTCAGTACGCAGGATGAAAGTCCAGGTCTTGGAAAGCGCTGTGCGGAAATGTTGTCTGCAGCACTGCAGGCCGACGCTTTAGATGAGCGAGCACACCTGGCGGAAGCTGAAGGAATGGTGGCGCTGACAGAAATCTGGGCAGCTATCGGCCGGCATCCATCAATGATGCCCAGGAAGAGTGGAGTATTGGGGATGCTGCGAGTCATCGCAGGCACCTCGGGCAAGGAGATGACGGCCGCGCTACAGGACGTAATCCGTGAGCGCCGTCGCCAGCAGGATGAAGAAGGATTCACCTGTGCGCACGACGATCGCTTGTCGGTTGCTGAACTGGCCCGGGCAGCTGGATGTTATGCGATGGGGGCAGCGGACCTGATTCGGACCATCCGGCCCTTCTGGCCTTGGGACCAGGCCAGCCTCAAATTCAAGCACCAGCGGCAAAACCTGGTAATGGCCGCGGCCACCAGCCTCGCTGCTTTGGAACGTTTCGACCGCTTGCACAACCCGCTACCTGCGACCGAAAGATGAGCAAGTACAGAAGAGGGTGCATGTTCATTCGTCGTTTGAAAGCCTCTGATCGCACAGACAGCCTGTTGCTGGCAGTGCGAATAGCTGCGCTGAAAATTTTGGCAGAGAGGAGAGGGCGACTACCGTATGTTGTCGTTCGGCACGGGTTTGACGATGTGATCGCAGCCGGCGCAACCAAAGCCGAACTCAAACGAGCCATACATAGTACCCATGCAGCGAAATGGAAAGCAGCTGCGCGCAGAACGCGCGAATGGCATCGCGGAAATAGGTCGCTCGTCTGATTAATACCACCCCTTCACTTGCGGCATGAATGATGCCTACTCCCCTTGGCCTGTTAACAGGGGAGGGCAGGACGTTCCAGGGAGCGTCAGCTACAATGAGTGAAGGGGTGGTATTATTGGAATAGAGGGAATGACACGGTCAATCGTCGACGCTTACACCGAATTGCTGCGCGCAATGGCGACTTTCAATGAACGCTGGCCCAGCCTGGTGGAGGAGGGCGCCGTTTGGGAGTTACCGCTCCTGCAGGAACAGAGGACTCCGAAGCAAATCCCCGTGAGGCATCTATCAGGTGAGGAGGCGCTGAGTGCAGCACTGGCTGCATTCAAGGAGTTCGAGCGTGACCTTGGCCAAGCGCCAGGTACGGTCATGCGGCTACCTGGCTATTTCATCCTGTCTTCGTCAATCCTGGCTGAGGGGAGGGCGGTGAACCGTCGCAAGGCGGAGTTGGAAAGCGCGATTGAAGCAGAACGCAAGTTCCGCAATGTCTCCGTCAGCCGGCGATCGCAGATCATGCGACAGGCTCTAGGGAAAAACTTTTCCCTCAATCAGCTCAAGCGGACGATCCAAGTGTTCGACGCCGCGCCGAGGCAGATCACATTTACATGGGCTGGCCATACTTCCGGCAAGGAAAAAATCCGCGTTGCCCAGGTGCGGGAACTGCTGCTGGCCGAGGCAAAGGAGCGAGGTGCCACATACGGAATTCAGCTGGAGCAAACACCCCAATGGCTGGATCTCAGGGGACTCTCCAACATGGCTGAGGATGACTTCCTCGATGTACCCAAGCTGGTCGCGCCTCATCCTCGCTGCATGCTTTGGTTTTCCGATAGCAGCCGCTACGACGCAATGCTGCACGCGAATCTCCCGTTTTTCGTACTACGCGGAGATCGCACACCAAAGGTCGTTGGGCTCAAGGACTTTGATAGCTCGGCGCGAACTGCCAAACGGCCGGACAGTAAATCGAGAGAGCCTGCGCTACCTGGAGGCCGGTTTTTCGTCGCGGACGATGCCTCTACGGTGACAGGTACTCCCGCCGCCGGCACCATCGAGGGCGTAGAAACTACCTACGCCGAATCGCTGAATCCGCAACGGCACGGTTAGCCCCCAGGGGCGTGCATAAGGATGTCAGCTGCTTCCCTTGGGATACATCGTGTCTGTACGCGCATGAGCAGGGGCTATGCCTGCTCAGCCGCCCAGATTTCGCGTAGGAACGTGCAACGCTCGCCGTGGTTTCAAGGGAGTGATCGGCGGGGAGTTGCTACCTAATCGGTTGGATACCACTGACCTACGCCGCCAGCCTCAATCAACATGGCTTCGACCTGATCGCGCGTAGCCGGCTCGTCCGCGTTCACCGTGTAAGTCGTCGGGTCTGTTGCTGTCACCCAGTTGGTGCCCACGATTAGCGTGATCGGCCATTGCCGTCCTTCTAAGCAGTGCCAGGTGAACTGCGCTACCGGGTCCGTGATAGGTGGGGAGACCGCCATGGGCCTTCCGAGCTCCTACGACTTCCCATCGTTGTAGCCCGCGTCGTAGGCATCCCACAGAGAGTCATCGGTGTCATCATCCCCGTGCCAGCTTGTGCCCGGCTCATTGCCTTCGCAGGCGTCAACATAGCCGTCCGCGTAGTACAGGCCTTCCATATCGTCGTCGTTGGGATTACTCATCGGTCTGGCTCCAGCTGGTTGACAGACAGCGCCCCGGTCCCGCGTTTGATAGCGCGGCTTGGGGGCGGTAGGCGGGTTGGCCGGGAGCGCCAGCGCCAAGCCTCCTGAAGAGCATATCAGCAGGCTCGGCGCTGTGTTCACGGAAACGCAGAACCTTTCCGCTGCGCCAGTCCGGTTGGTAGATCGCCGTCGCCGGGATGATGCAGTGCCGCGAGTGCTTCCAGGCATCCCGGTACGATGGCTTGCTGGCCACCGTCTCCAACCGGGCGTTGTAGGTCCGCCGCGCCAGCTTGTCGTCTGGCGCCCAGAAAGGCAGCAGGCCGAAGACGCCGGCATGTGCCTCCAGTCCTTCACCATTCAGCGCCGCGCGAATGAACGGGCCACGATAGCCAGGCCGGAGCTCTGTCTTGGTCGGGTCCTTCGGGGCGCCCCCGAACACGTCGAGCAACTGCGTTGCGGTTGGTGCCTCGTATCGGCTGCACATGGCTGGCTCTTGTGTGATTTGAGCAGCTGGCACTCTGCATTGGCAGGCGAGTCTTGGCTCAGAACTTATCGGAGTCGAATCGGACGCGGCGAGTTCTATCTACATGGTGGGCGTCGCATTCCACTACAACCCGATTGACATGATGGACTTCAACCGAGTCCGCGATCACTTTAAGGGTCTCTGGTCGCGGATCGTGCACTTTCGGTGGCTGGTGAAACATGGCCATAACCCAAGATTCGCCAGAGGCCTGATGATCTCCGTCCTGGAGCGGCGGGGGGGGTTTTTTGACAACGCTCCTAGATTTTGAC
>OGQD01000058.1_pt1 | contig 89414 bp, 90 predicted proteins | sample 1553091 | NCBI WGS metagenome assembly OGQD01 (sample SAMEA2580290, study PRJEB22360) | human gut metagenome | biome: human gut; feature: human-associated habitat; material: faeces | place: Denmark | collected 2008/2010
TAAATACTTAGTCATCAGGTGTATGCATCAATGCTAAATCTAACTTCCAATACATCCTCCTAAAAAAAGAGCGCGTAAACGCGCTCTTGATGTTTAAAAGAATATCAAACTTAGTTAAAGGTTTTAAAACGCTCATCATCGCTCATAAAATCTTTATCGCCTGCTTCTGCTTCAATTGAACCAAAGACCAATTGCGCGCGAAGTTTCCAGTTATGTGGAATACCAAAAGTTGTTGCAACTTCATCATCCACAATTGGATTGTAGTGTTGAAGTGACGCACCGACATTATGTTCTGCCAATGCTGTCCACGCTGCAAATTGAGCAATCGCAGTTGAGTGTTCAGACCAAACTGGGAAGTTATCTGCATATAATGCAAATTGCTCTTGTAAACCTTTAATCACCGCTTGGTCTTCATAGAATAGTGCTGTGCCAAAACCCGCAGAGAAACTATCAAGCTTGCCACTTGTCGCGGCAAAAGCAGCTTCAGGAACAATTTTTCTTAAAGTTTCACGTACAATTTCCCAAAATTTATGATGCGAATCACCAAATAGAATCACTACACGTGAAGATTGTGAGTTGAATGAAGATGGACTGTGTTTTACAGCATCTTTAATGATTTGCTCAATCTCAGCTTGTTCTAATGCAACATTTTTTCCGATTGCATAGATACTGCGACGATTTTTAATTTTATCTAAGAACGATGTCATTTGTTATGTCCTGTGTACATTTGACCTAATCGGTCGTGATCTGGAATGATGATTAGTTTATGCAACTCTTATGGCGTCTTCATTACTAATTTTATTACATACTGTTTTATTTTTAGAACAGTTTCATGCTTTAGCGCATCATCAAAACAAAAAACTCCACACGAAGTGGAGTTTCAAAGTTTAGATCAGATTATTTATCAGTTTCAAATAATGCTGCCACAAAAGATTTGGCTGAAAATGGACGTAAGTCATCAATTTTTTCACCAACACCAATGAAACGAATAGGTACATGGGTACGACTGGCGATATTAAACAGCACTCCACCTTTCGCTGTACCATCCAGTTTAGTAATGGTAATTCCTGTTAAACCAACTGCCTGATCAAACTCCTGAACCTGATTGATGGCATTTTGACCAGTTCCAGCATCTACCACCAGCATAATTTCATGCGGTGCAGTCGCATCAATTTTCTGCATCACACGTTTGACTTTTTTAAGCTCTTCCATCAGGTTACTTTTGTTATGCAAACGACCTGCTGTATCGGCAATTAATACATTGATTCCTTTCGCGCGTGCACTTTCAAAAGCATCAAAAATCACCGATGCACTATCTGCACCATGCCCTTGTGCCACCACTGGAATATTATTGCGCTCACCCCAGATTTGTAATTGTTCAGTCGCCGCAGCACGGAAGGTATCTCCTGCTGCCAACATGACTTTCTTACCTTCGCCTTGTAAACGCTTGGCTAATTTACCAATGGTCGTGGTTTTACCTACGCCATTTACGCCCACCATTAAAATCACATAAGGTGTTTTATTTGGATCGATATGTAAAGGTTTAACTCTTGGTGCAAGCAAAGCCACCAGTTCTTCCTGCAACGCTTTATAAAGTGAATGTGAATAGATCAAGTCACCACGCGCAGTACGCTCAGTCAAATTGGTAATGATGGTTTTGGTGGCGTCTACGCCAATGTCAGAAACCAATAATTGCTCTTCAACTTCCTCTAAAAGCTCATCATCAATCTCTTTACCGCCAATCAGGATGTTGACCATACCATCCGCCAAATTACGGCGAGTTTTGGTCAATCCATCTTTCATACGGCTAAAGAAGCCACCTTTAGATTGGGTCTCAGTTGAACTTTGCTCAGTATCTTCAAGATCAGAGGTTTCAGATTTAACAGCAGCAGGTAAAGCGGATTCTTGTGTTTTTACAGCATCATCAATAATTGGAACATTGACAGCAGGTAAGTTTGGTAATGTGACATCGTCATCCCCAATGTCAGCATCAATCAAGAATTTATTTTGCATATTCGATTGCTGTTGCATACCGATTCCCTTGAAAAGCAGCGGGTTAAAAAACAAAGAGTTTAGCACAGATTCTCTATATTGCCTGAGCTTATTCAAACTGCTTTTAAAGTGCAATTAGCCCTGCAAATGATTGGTATTACAAGGTGTTTTGCGATCATCCAGATAAAGAATCTTCACTAAAACACAACAGGATATTCTTGAGTTTAAACGTTATTTTTTTAAAAATAGATTGAAATATGAGAAATACCTATGGACGGCTTGTGTTCAAATCGTTACGACAATGTCTTAAATTCCCTATCCTTCATTTTTCTTTAATTTTCATAACGCTGACTACAAGTCATGCAGAAACACAAAGCCAACTTGGACGCACCACTTTTGAAACCACACTCACCAATGGTTTGAAAGTGATTATTCGGGAAGATCATCGTGCCCCGATTGCAATTAGTCAAATTTGGTATGCAGTTGGTAGCAGTGACGAATCAGGCAATATTTTAGGGGTCTCTCATGCGCTTGAACATATGATGTTTAAAGGAACGACCAAAGTTCCTGATAATGAGTTTACGCGTTTAAGCCGCATTTATGGCGGTCGAGTCAATGCGGCAACTTCAAGCAACTATACCAATTATTATCAACTTTATCCCAAAGCTTATCTACCTATGGCTTTGGAACTTGAAGCAGATCGGATGACCCATCTGGTATTACGTCAAAGCGATTTTGCAACTGAAATGAATGTAGTCATGGAAGAACGTCGTCAACGTACCGACGATAATCCTCGTGCGCTTGCTTTTGAACGTTTTAAATGGCTGGCTTTCCCCACTAGTCATGCACGGCAACCTGTAATTGGTTATATGAAAAATCTGCAAAACATTCAGTTAGAAGACCTTAAACAATGGTACAAAATCTGGTATAGCCCCAATCATGCCACCTTAGTGATTATTGGTGATGTGGATGCAGAGGCAACGCTCAAACAGGTTCAGAAGTATTTCGGACAGATTCCCAAACAGGTTTCAGGCGAGCGCAATGACGTGTTGGAATTTGATCGTGTCGGTTATCGGCACATGGAGGTTGAATTGCCTGTCCATGTAGCGAATTTATATATGGCCTGGAATGTTCGTTCTATCAAGACCGCCAAAAATCCGCAAGATGCCTATGCACTAACAATTATTCAGGCACTTTTGGATGGCAATATTTCTTCACGTTTGCAACAAAAACTGGTACGTGACAAAAAAATTCTTAGCTCGATAAGTATCAATTATGATCCTTATAATCGTGGTGACAGTTTATTTACGATTACCGCCTTGCCTGCGGATGGAATCAGTCTCTCATCTGCTCAAGAAGCCATTCAAAAAGAAATAGATTCACTTAAAACTGAACTGATTGAACCCGTTGAACTAGAGCGTGTCACCAATAATTTTGTTTCCAATCTGATCTATAGCCAAGACGATATTATTGGTCAGGCACATATGATTGGATTACTTGAAGTTAATGGTTTGAGTTATCGACTGGTAGATGATTTGCCTGAACATTATCAGACGGTAACACCACAAGATATTCAACGAGTGGCTAATGCCTATTTTGTTAAAAGCAATCTCACCACTTTATACCTAGAACCTGAACAAGAAAAATAAAGGATTGATAATGAACAATACCCTACTCATGCTCATGTTGACATCTCTGCTCTCTAGTCCAGCCTTTGCAGATATTGTGGATCAAAGTGTTGCTGAACAAGATGATCCGTCTCAACTAAAATCCATTTCACAACTGAGTAGTCTCAAAAATATTTCGAAAAGCACTGCTGAACAAGCACCGTATGTACATGATCTAAAAAATGCCAATCAAGTGCGAACACTATTTGTTGAATCACAAGCATTGCCGATTGTGGATATACAACTCACCTTTAATGCGGGTTCGGCACAAGATGAGCGTATAGGCAAAGGTTTATTTGGTATTGCTAATATGGCAGCCAATCTGATGACTGAAGGAACTGAAAACTATACTGCTGCCCAAATCGCCAATACCTTTGAACAACTCGGTGCACAATTTAGTGTCAAAGCATATCGGGATATGTTTGTCGTGCGTTTACGAGTGATGTCAGATCCCCAGAAAATGCAGTCCGCTATCAACCTCATGCTAGAGGTGCTTAATCACGCAACATTTAATCCATCCAGCTTAAATCTTATATATAGCAATACGCAAGTCGGTCAACGCCAGCTGCAAGAAAATCCGAATCGTTTAATTGATATTAAACTTTATCGTACTTTATATGGAACACACCCCTATGCAGAACCAATCACGGGAACTCATGCCAGCATTCGTAAGATTACTCCTGCATTGCTCAAACAGTTTCGCCAAGAGTTATTGGTCGCACAAAATATGAATATCGCCATGACAGGACAACTCACCACACAACAAGCCAGTGATCTCAGTATTAAAATCATTCAATCCTTACCCCAAGGGCATGCTGCACCGCCGCTTGTTCAACCCAAACTACAGCAGGGCTTTAACATACAGCACATTCCTTATCAGTCCACGCAAAGCTATGTCACGATGGGACATGTGGGTGTAAGTCGAAATGATCCAGATCAGCTAGCTTTAGAACTTGCCAATCAAATGCTAGGTGGTTCAGGATTTAACTCATTGCTCATGAAAGAGCTTCGGGTAAAACGTGGTTATACTTATGGTGCATATAGTACATTTAGCTTTACGCAGACAAGTGGCATTTTTACTTTAAACTATTCAACTCAACAAGATCAGTTGATGGATAGTATTCAGGTTGCACATCAAACTTTGCTTGATTTTGTCAAACAACCTATCGATAAAAAACAGCTTGAAGAAACACGAAGTGGAATGTTACTGGCTTTTCCAATGACCTATAGCAGCAATGCCAATATTAATGCACAACTTGGCTCCATTGGCTTTTATGGATTACCCTCAGATTATTTATCGAAGTATCCAGAACAGCTTAGAAAATTGACAGCACAAGATGTACAACGGGCAATTAGAACACACATTCACCCTGATCATCTTACAGTCATTGTTGCCAGTGAAAAGCTAGATAAAGAACAATTATTAAAAGATCTTCAAAATCATTTAGAACCGATTAAGCCTGTACAGATTGATCCCCAAATTATTCATCCTCTAAAGCCATCGCAGGATAGTGACGAGCCTTTGCATTCTCAAACTGATACGCCCGCATCAATTTAAAATATTCCGCGCGGTTAATCGTCTGTTCATGCAATAACCGACGTGCCATTTTTTGGGTTTCTGGGTTATTGGCCATGTCGGATAAGTTTACGACAATTTGATATTGTGGATGAGAAATAGGACGTTGTAATGCAATAAAAGCCAACAGTAACATCGCGATAATCATGATGGCGACGATACTGTTGTAAATGCGATCTAATTTGATTTCATTTACAAATTTTAAAAAATTATATTTTGATATGAGCATACCTTACCTCGAATGGATGTAGTGTATGGCTCATTTCAGTTGCACACAAGTCAAAGTGCCTCATTCTCCTAACAAAATAGAAGATTAGGTACTTTGGCATCAGAACAAACAATAAAATTTAGCTGATTAACGCACGAATAACGGCAAAATATAAAATAAAAGCAATAATCGCCAAAACAATCAAAATAGCGAAATAGCTCAGGCCTGTTTCTGCATCTGCTGGATGCAAGTCTTCTTCATCCGCCAAACGCAATAATTCACCATCATAGACGCGATAAAACCATGCCTTGGTTTGTGGATCAAGCTGTTGAGTAAAATCATGCACACGCTTACGCTGTGCCAGACAGTAATCACCTAAATGAATTTCTTGATGAAATATAGCCTCATCAAGTTGTTTGCGATGGTATTGCGCCAAAGCCACAATTTGAGACTCATCTGGAGGAACTTCAAAATTAAAACCATCGACCGTTGTTAGCATGTTGTTCTCCTTGTCATGTCATATTTAATTGTTATATTGATTTTACTAAAAAATATTTTTGTTGAATGTTTAATCATGTAAGCTTGTAATTCGGGCAACACGCCCCATTTATTACTTGACTTATCACGCTTATTGTAATATTAGTTTAACAATCAACTGCTAAATTAGTTTTGCGAGGCAAGTAAGCCGAGTTGATGTGATCATAATTACAACTATAAGGAGTTTTTAATATGATTCAACAAATTTCTCATCATGACTTAGAACATGTGTACGCATCTGCGGTCAATACAATTCAATCACAGATGAACTTTCAAGACGCTGTGAAGCAGCTTGAAGATGCAGCACGTGCAGGACACGGTAAAGCAGCGATGTTTCTGGCTGAACTTTACTACCAAGGCTTTCGTGTAGAACGAGATTCATTGAAAGCACAATACTGGCAACGAATGGCCACCATGCAAGCATAATCAAACGTCACCTAGGTGGCGTTTTTTAATGCCGCTGTAAAACTTTATTACGATTTAAAGCAAACGAGTAACTGAAATTAAGTATTTATTTTTTATAATAAACACGAATTTAAATCGCAGCAAAACCATGAAAACCTATACACAGTTAAATCCTGTATCTAAAGACTTGATAATTAAAATTTCTATTTTAAAAACCATGATGTATTGCGGCGCACTTTGGGGTTTATACCATCAAGGCTGGGCAATTAAATCAGATCAAGATGATTTTGTTTTTCCTTTTTGGCTCAATGGTGTGCAAGCACATCGTTATGCTAAAAAACACTGGCCAAATTATGTTCCCAAAAAAATTACGCCCCAAGATTTTCAGGAGTCTTTATTACCTACATTGACCCGTTTAAATGTTACGCCTGCTTTGTTTAATTCGAATCAACGCAAATTTAAATTATCGACACAACAAATGCGACATTTTTTCTTTGCACCTGCATCGAATTTAAAAATTGCATAAAATAATGTGTATTGAGTTTTAATCGGTAAAACTCAATACAAAACGCCAACGCCATTTGGCAAAATATTATTCATTTATACTTTCAAAGGCTTTGCATTTTCTTCAAATCGCGCTAAGTTAATTTAAAACGATAACACTAGCCAGAGGGACATAAAAGATGACAAACGTTGCTCAAGTTATACAAGATAAAGTTGAACAAGCCATTTATACTGTTTCGCCAGACGCAACCGTACTTGAAGCAATTTCGATCATGGCAGAAAAAGGGATTGGAGCTTTAGTTGTCACTCAGGATAATGAAGTCGTTGGAATCTTGTCTGAACGTGATTACACCCGCAAAGTTGCCCTGATGGAACGCTCTTCTTATGATACGACGGTGAGTGAAATTATGACTGCTAAGGTTTTAACTATTTCACGTTCAAATACAGTTGAAGAATGTTTACAACTGATGACAGACCGACATTTACGTCATTTACCTGTGGTTGAAGAGAATAAGTTGGTTGGACTCATCTCCATTGGTGATTTAGTTAAAGCAGCGATGCAGGATCAGAAGAATTTGATTGATCAATTACAGCAGTATATTTCGGGTTAAATAGCCTTAAATAAAGCAGGCATCTTTATCAGATGCCTTTTTCTTGAATGCTTAACTGCCCTATTTCCAAACTGATCTGCAATTCGATTTCATCCATCTGCAAATACTGCTTCGCTGAATGCAAGCTGTCTGTAATACCTTTATGAGACATGATTCGATACTCAAATGAAACGCATCGCATCAACTCTCACGCGACCACTACAATTTTTCGTCACTTGTACAATTTTCACCGAATTAAATTGTCCTGATGACCTTTATTTGGATTAAGATAACCCATCGGTATCGTTTCATCTTTTGATTAGGTCTTGTTATGTCACAGGCGAATGCCAATTTTACAAAAAATTCTCCCAATACAGAGAATAAAGTGAATGACTCAGGTCAACTAAAAGAATTTCGCACTCCTCCGCATAACCTTGCCATTGAACAAGCAGTACTAGCAGCGCTGATGACCGTTGCTGAATCATTTGAACAAGTGGGTGATTTACTCAAAGAAAGTGATTTTTATGCAACTCGTCATAAATATATTTTCCGTGCCATTGAGAAACTGGCACAAGAAAACTCACCTTATGATGCAGTATTGGTCAATGACTGGTTGGTGAAGCAAAATTTACTCGATGCCATTGGCGGTGAAGAATACCTGATGCAGCTTATGGCGGACTCCCCGTCGAGTTTTTACAATCTGGAAACTTATGCAGGCAAAATTAAAGAGTTTTCTACACTGCGTAGTATGATTAAAGTCAGTACTGATATTTTGCAAAATGCTTATGACACTAAGGGTCGTGCAGTCAGTGAAATTTTGGATTTGGCTGAAACCAATATTTTTTCATTGGCAGAACAACATAATAACAATAAGAAAGACGCGGGACCAAAATCGATTAGCTCAGTGACTGCTGATGTTATTAGCAAACTCGATGAGCTTTCTAAACTTGATGGCAATATCACAGGTCTAACGACTGGATTCTTAGAACTTGATAATAAAACCTATGGGATGCAGGCAGGTGATCTCATCATTGTCGCCGCACGTCCTTCAATGGGTAAAACCACCTTTGCCATGAACTTAGTCGAAAGTGTTTTATTCAATAGCAATTTGCCTGCACTGGTTTATTCGATGGAAATGCCTGCTGATTCCATCGCAATGCGTTTGATTTCCTCCTATGGCAAAGTGCATCAAGGGCATTTACGTTCAGGCAAACTGGATGGTGATGAATGGTCAAAAGTCACAGGTACGATCTTGCAGCTTCAGGAAAAGCATCTCTATATTGATGATTCCTCCGCACTCCCCCCGACGGAAGTACGCTCACGCGCACGACGTATTGCTAAAATGCATGATGGTAAAATTGGCTGCATCATGGTCGACTATTTGCAATTGATGAAAGTTCCAGGTATGGGTGATAACCGTGTAGGTGAGATTTCAGAAATTTCGCGAAGTTTAAAAGCACTGGCCAAGGAAATGAATTGTCCTGTCATTGCCTTATCTCAACTCAACCGTAGTCTGGAAAATCGTCCCAACAAACGCCCTGTCATGTCTGACTTACGTGAATCGGGTGCGATCGAACAAGATGCCGATTTGATCATGTTTATCTATCGGGATGAGGTCTACAATAAAGAATCTAAAGAAGCTGGTACTGCCGAAATTATTATTGGCAAACAGCGTAACGGCCCGATTGGAACAGTCCGTTTGGCTTTTGAAGGTCAATATACCCGCTTTAGTAACCTCTCACCTGAGTATTACAGTCAGTATGATGATGAGGAATAAGGTCTTAATTATTTATCCTCTTTAAAAATTTTTCCATGTCGTCCCAAAGGAGAAATCAGGGTGCGCCAAGCAACAGTTTATATTGATAGCTCTGCGCTGCAATATAATTTAAACCGTGTCAAACAACTTGCACCAAACTCAAAAATCGTGAGTATGGTCAAAGCCAATGCCTATGGACATGGAGTCAAAGACTGTTTAGCAGCCTTAAATAACACCGATGCTTTCGGTGTTGCCACTCTGGAAGAAGCACTCGAGCTTCGTGCTCAAGGCTCAAAGCATCCGATTACCCTCATTGAGGGTATTTTCAATGCCAATGAAATGCATGCAGTTTTACAACATCAACTTGAATGTGTCTTACATCATCAGCAGCAAGTAGAATGGTTATTACAATATAAAGCTGAATATATTCAACAAGGCTTAAAAGTCTGGATCAAACTCAATAGTGGAATGAACCGTTTAGGTTTTAAAATAGATGAAATTATTGATGTCATCACACGTTTAAAAACTGAAGGTTTCCATTGTGTACTTGCAATGCATTTTGCCAATGCCGATGTTCCAGAACATCCAATGAATCAGCAACAAATCCAACAACTACTTACCATTAAAGAAAGCTGTGCGCCAATTGAGGTTTCATGCTGCAATTCAGCTGCCATTTTTAACTGGCCAGAACTTCATTTTGATTATGTACGTCCCGGCATCATGCTGTATGGCGCTAGTCCTTTTGCAGACAAAACCGTACATGAGCTAGATTTAAAACCTGTCATGACCTTTACTGCCCGAATCATTGCGCTTAACCATATTCAAGCGGGTGATTCTGTTGGTTATGGCTCATGGTTTACCGCCGACGAAGCAATGGATATTGCCATTGTTTCAATTGGCTATGGGGATGGCTATCCACGCGCTTATATTAAACAAAACTACGTTGCAGTGAATGGACATCTTACACGAGTAATCGGACGTGTTAGCATGGATATGATCGCGATTGATGTAACGGGATTAAATGTATCGTTAGATCATGAGGTTGAGCTTTGGGGGCAGCATCGTTTGGTTGACGACGTTGCCGAAGCAAATGGAACGATTGGTTACGAGTTACTCTGCCGTTTAAGTAACCGACCGATTCGCCGAAAAATTGAAAATTAAATCAGATCAACCCATGTTTAATCATGGGTTTCTGCTTGTACATCTTTTAAAATTTCGAGCAAACGTTCTAGCGAAGTTGGATTAAGTAGATATGGATTAAAAGTGTTGCTCCCAAGCTCAGCAAAAAAACTTTTTACTTCACTACGTTTACGCACATATTTCATTGACCAGTCTTTAAAGTTGGCGTGTTCAGCACTTCTTTCATCAAGAACATGAAAATGTGAATGACGCGGATCTTTTTTTATAGAATCCAGTAACGTCAAAACTTGTTGCTGTTCGCCCTCAAGACATTGAAAAAAATAGTTATCCGCAAAATATAAGACACCTTGTATTTTGTGAATGTAATTGAAATGCATCGCAGTTGTAAGAATTTCTCTCAGATCAACCATAAGTTGCTCATGCGATGAGGTGGTTTGACTTGCATAACAAATTTGATAATTCATAATTATATTTCTTTATCTGTTAATAAATTAATTATGCATGCCGTTTTCAATTATTCCAAATAATCCTCTGAAGGTTTTGGAATTTCATGCAAACCTGCACGCAGTATTTCCGACCATTGTTTACTGATTTTTTGAAAATACTCATCATCTTGAGTAACACGTTTACCTTTTGGCATTTCCAGACTATCAATATGATACACCAATACATCAAGCGGCAATCCCACTGACACATTCGAACGTAAGGTAGAATCGAATGAAAGTAGGCTACAACGCAGTGCTTCATCCAAAGGCATATCATAAGTTAAAGCACGATCTAGTATTGGTTTACCGTACTTACTTTCACCAATCTGAAAAAAAGGCGTGTCTTTGGTTGCACAAATAAAATTCCCTTGTGGATAGATATTATAAAGTTGATGCTCTCCTTCCCCAATTTGACCACCCACAGTCAAACTACAGTAGTAATTACTTTGTTCAAGCGTATCTTCAGTTACGTCTTCAATGACTTTGCGCAAAGTTCGCCCGACCAATTGGGCAACTTCAAACATAGTGTTTACGGTGTATAGATTGGGTTGTTCCTGTAATTCAAGCTGATTTCGCAAATGACCGATCACAGCCTGTGTCGTTGCAAGATTTCCAGCAGTTTGAATCGCAATAAAGCGCTCTTTTAATTTCCCAAAAGTGTAAAGTTTTCGAAAAACTGAAATCTGATCTACACCCGCATTAGTCCTCGTATCACTAATGAAGACCAAGCCATCTTTAAGCCGTAAAGCACAACAATAAGTCATTTTTTTCATTCCATTCAACAAGCAAGTACCTGCACTGTTGATCGCATTTTTTCCACACCACCTTTTTCACGAATACCCCTTACTGGCGCAACATCAAAATAATCACGACCAATTGCGACGTAAATATGTGAAGAAGGTTCAAACAATTGATTACTCACATCGAAACAATACCATTGTTTATGCAAAAATACTTCAGCCCATGCATGACTTGCTAGATGAGGCGTATTTTTATCATACAAATAGCCTGAAACGTATCGCGCTGGTAAATTTAAAGCCCGACACATGGCAATCATTAAATGTGCATGATCCTGACACACCCCCAAACCTGCGTAAAATGCTTCTTTTGCTGTGGACTGAACTGTGGTTGCATGCGGGCAGTAAGGAACTTTCAATAAAATTTGTTCTGCTAAAACAATAAGTTCTTTCAACGAACCCATCGTCACAAATTGGGTGGCAAATTCCAACATATTCGCGTCCCACAAAGTAGCATGTGTCGGCTGCAAAAATAGTGACAACGGTAAACTTGCTTGGTGTCCGTCATTTCCACCACAATGTAATTCAACGATCCCTTGCGCCATGATGGTTAAATGTTGATAGTCAAAACGCTGTGAACAAGTCAGCCATAGATTATTAAAAACATCCTTTTTAAGTACCCGTTCACCCGGAACACTAATGTCCCAGTAATGAACGTATTGGTGCTGTGAACTTTGAGGAATCATCTTAATATATTGGATACTGTTACACGCATTTTCACTATAAGTGTAATGCGTTTGATGATTCACCATAAGTTTCATACAGGCGCCTCAAACATGAGATGAAGTTGATCATGAAAATGATAAAAAGACATCAAATCAGGTTGTTGCTTCAAATCAAGCCATGCTGTTTCAAGAGCCAACCAGCCATAATTTTTTAAAGCTGCAACGATTTTATCGAGTTCATCAATTAAATTTTCAGGATTTTGTTTAAAGCGCAAAGTCGCATCTAATTGCTCAATTTTTTGACCCAAACCAAAAAACAGTAAAATATCGGTATCTGTTTCTGCTTCCAAAATCTCATTACATTCTTGGACTACATTACAAATATAACCCGATTGTTCACCTGCATTTCGAATAAGTGCGTTTAGTTCAGCATAGGCTTTTGCAGGTAAAACAGCACGTAATTCATGAATATTGTCACTCGCATAGCTAAATTGTTTCATCAATGAATAAGGCTGCTCAGGATCTAGTGCCAATTCATTCAGTGATGCTGCATCATAAGCGGGTAAACAAAAAGCATGACAAAATTCAATTGCAGCCTGATCCTGTGTAAATGGAATCCGATTGCAAAAAAAGTTGATGCGCATCAAATAACGGCCTAACCAGTAAATATGTTGTGCATTTGAACTCAGTAAAATCATAATTTCTTCCTTGTTAAATGAACATTGATCAAGAATGTAGTGCTTCAACAACCCAAGTATCTTTGATGCCACCACCTTGTGATGAGTTCACAACAAGTGAGCCAGCTTTCATGGCCACACGTGTCAAGCCTCCCGGTACAATCTCGGTTCGATAAGGCGATGACAATACAAAAGGACGTAAGTCGATATGCCGCTCTGCGATGCCATCCTGAGTCAGGGTTGGTGCCACAGATAATTCGAGTGTCGGCTGTGCAATATATAAATGCGGATGTTGCAAAACTTTTTTTCTGAACTCCGCGATTTCACTCTTGGTTGCTTGCGGCCCAATCAGCATTCCATATCCACCAGAACCCTGTGCCTCTTTGACGACCAGTTGTTCCAGATTGGCAACTACATAGTCCAGTTCATCTTCACGTCGACATTGAAAGGTTGGCACATTTTTCAAAATTGGCGCTTCATTCAGATAAAAATTAATCATATCATCCACATAAGGATAAATTGATTTATCATCCGCAACCCCTGTACCCGGAGCATTTGCAATCACAACATTGTGCTGCAAATAAGCAGACATCAAACCTGCGACACCTAAAGTACTATCAGGTCTAAAAGCAAGTGGATCGAGAAATGCATCATCAACACGGCGATAAATCACATCGACACGTTGACGACCTCGAATAGTTTTGACATAGACGTGATCATTTTCAACAAAAAGATCGCGACTACTGACTAGCGGCACATCCATTTCACGGGCTAAAAAAGCATGCTCGTAATAGGCGCTATTAAAGCGTCCTGGGGTTAACACCACTATAAAAGGCTGATCAACATAAGCATTTTCCTCCAAAATCGCGCGGAGTAATGTTGGATATTGTTCGATTTCTTGTAACGGGTTTGCCGCACATAGCTCTGGCATGAGTTTTTTACTGATTTTTCGACTTTCAATCATATAAGAGACACCTGACGGTGTTCTTAAATTATCTTCAAGAACAAAAAAATCACCTTTTCCATCACGAATGATATCGATCCCGCTGATTTGTGAATAAATTTTTCCTTTTAAATCGTGATTTAACATGTGGGGCTGAAAAGCTTCATGAGTCATCACCTGCATTTGAGGAACAATCTGTTCTTTCAAAATATGCTGATCATGATAAATATCATCTAAAAATAAATTTAAAGCTTTGACGCGCTGCTCGCAGCCTTTGGATATTTTCTCCCATTGCTTTTTTTCGATCACTCGTGGAATGAGATCATATGGAATCGTTCGTTGCGTGCCTTCTTCTTCACCATAAACCGTAAAGGTAATCCCTTCATATAAAAAATGTTGCTTTGCCTCAGCATTCAGTTGTTTCAATTGTTCGAGACTATGCACCGACAGCCATTGCTCTATCTTTTTAGAAACTTCACCACTTGAGCTGACATCATCTAGCATTTCGTTAAAAAATTTTGATTTTAACTGCTCAAACAAATTGGTATTTACACTTAACTGGTCAATGAATAAAGACTGGCTGTTGATTACTCCGCTCAATTTATCTTTCATATATTGCTCACCTAGGGCATGCATCTCTTTATCTTCTTCTAACATAATTACCTGCCTTTTTTCTTGTTGACTCATTATCCTATAAAGCAAATACAGTGCCATTTATGCAGATGCTTTCCTTATTTTTGGAAAAAAAGTGAACTGGCTTCAATGAGGTTCTTGTAGAAAGTTGTATCGGGATATAAGCAATATTTCTGTTACATTCTTGCCAAAACGATCAAGTTTTTCTATTGTGTTGCTATTCAAAATATTATTGACCCACTTACGATCGACTATGTCTTTACAAGAAAAAGAAACCTCCAATAGTTTGCACCGACAATGGCAAATTTTATCGCGCCTTTCGACAGGCAAATGGATGGGAACGCGTGAACTACAGGAAATGCTGGAACGTGAAGGGGTTGATATTAGCCTGCGCACTATTCAGCGTGACTTAAACCAGATTGCACAACGCTTTCCCATTGAAAGCAATAAGACCGTACCGCAAGGCTGGCGCTGGCGTTCTGATGCTCCTATTCAAAGTCTGCCGCATATGACCAGTTCTCAAGCGGTGACATTTATGATGGTCGAAGAACATTTAAAACACCTGTTACCCCCCAGCCTGATCGAAGAAATGAATCCATGGTTTGATCTGGCACGTCGCAGCCTGTCGACTCAAAATAATGTTCGCCAATGGATTAATCGTGTTCGAATTGTGCCTGCAAGCCAACCATTAATTCCGCCTTTGGTCGATAAACATGCACAACAAGCCGTTTATGAAGGTTTACTCCAAGATAAACAGATCGAATGTATTTATCGACCACGTAATATTCATGCTGAAGAAAAAACCTATATTTTAAATCCGCTCGCGTTGGTACAAAAAGGTGCGATTATTTATTTAATTTGTACACGGCACGATAAATCCGATGTCCAAACTTTTGCTTTGCACCGTTTTAAATCAGCATCTGTACTAAATTCGCGCGCTTTACACCCAGTAAATTTTGATATTGATCAATATATTGACTCTGGCGCTTTAGGTTTTCGTGTTGACTACAACAAACCGACTGAAATTGTTGAGTTAAAACTGACCATGACGGAAAATACAGCACAGAGCTTTTATGAAAGTCAGCTTAGTAAAGACCAAAGCATTACGCCCATCGATGAAAATATTGTAGAGATTCGAGCAACGCTCCCTTTTACCTCTCAATTGGTCTGGTGGCTACGCAGTTTTGGTAAAAAGATCCTACATATTGAGCCACTTGAAGTTCATCATGCGGTCAGAGAAATTGAAAATGAATAAAAAAAAGAGAGCATTGCTCTCTTAGAGTTTTTATAATTTTTGATATTCAAACAATATTACTTTTTCTTGTTGATTAAAATACTGGCACCCATTTTCCCAAGCCCCGACACCAAAGAAAATGGATACCAATTCGTGCTGAGAACCATGATTTAACATAAGCATGCTAAATCATAACCATTATAACGAATCGACTTCATGGTCATGTTGATTACCTCTTGGTTTTGAACGTAAAGCCACTATAAGAAATTTCAGGTCGCATGAGAAATAACAAAATTGACAGAATAAATGCATTTAAATTCTTAAGATTTTTTCATATATCATTTTAATTCATATAAAAAAGCCCAATTTAAATTGGGCTTTCGTGTCTTCTACTTTCTTTTCTAATGAATTACGCGATTTTTTTGGTTTGATTATTCTTACGGATGGTAATCATCACCAATTGCACCGCAGCAGGTGTTACACCTGGAATACGATTGGCTTGTGCCAATGTTTCAGGGCGTACCGTTTTCAGCTTTTGCGTAATTTCACGAGATAGGCCAGAAACCACATCATAATCAAAATCTGCTGGAATTTTGGTTTCTTCCAAACGCTTCATTTGAGCCACATCTTCATGTTGACGATTGATATAACCTTCGTACTTGACTGCAATTTCAATCTGCTCACCCACATGCGGAGATACTTGAGAATCTGTTAATTCAGCAATCTGGGTGAAATTCACATTTGGACGTTTAAGTAAATCTATTGCGCTGGATTCTTTACTTAAATCCGCACCCGTCATTTCCACAAACTTTTTGCCCATTGGGTTATTCGGCGCTGCCCATAAATGTGCCAAACGTGCTGTTTCAGTTTCAACAGCTTCCATTTTTTCACAGTAAGCTGCCCAACGAGTATCATCAACCAAACCTAGCTCACGACCAACTGGCGTTAAACGCTGATCTGCATTGTCTTCGCGCAGCATTAAACGATACTCTGCACGGGAGGTAAACATACGGTAGGGTTCTTTGGTTCCAAGTGTAATTAAATCGTCAACCAATACGCCCATATAGGCTTGATCACGTTTTGGTGTCCACTGCTCTTGATCCCATGCACGACGCGCAGCGTTCAGGCCTGCAAGCAAGCCTTGCGCGCCTGCTTCTTCGTATCCTGTTGTTCCATTAATCTGACCTGCAAAGTACAAATTATTGATTGCCTTGGTTTCAAGGGTAAATTTTAAAGCTTGCGGGTTGAAATAATCGTATTCAATCGCATAACCCGGACGCAGAATATGGGCATTTTCCATACCACGAATTGAACGCACCAATTCAAATTGCACATCGAACGGTAAAGAGGTTGAAATACCATTTGGATACAGCTCGTGTGTATCCAAACCTTCTGGCTCTAAAAAAACCTGATGCGACTCTTTATCTGCAAAACGATGAATTTTATCTTCAATCGATGGACAGTAACGTGGCCCCACACCCTCAATCACACCTGTGTACATTGGAGAACGATCAAGACCGCCACGAATAATCTCGTGCGTTTTTTCATTGGTGTGTGTGATGTAGCAATTCACTTGCTCTGGATGCATTGAAACATCACCCATAAAAGACATCACGGGTGATGGAAAATCACCTGGTTGCGGAGTCATTACAGAAAAATCAACTGAACGCGCATCAATACGTGGCGGCGTACCAGTCTTTAAACGACCCACTGGTAAATTTAATTCGCGCAAACGATGTGCCAACGCAATAGAGGGTGGATCACCTGCGCGACCACCACTCGACTTTTCGAGTCCAATATGAATGACGCCACCCAAGAACGTACCCGTGGTCAATACCACCGTTTTAGTTTCAAAGTGTACGCCCATTTGGGTAATCACACCCTTCACCGTATCGCCTTCAACGACTAAATCATCGGCTGCTTGCTGAAAAATATCCAGATTTGGTTGGTTTTCAAGGGTATAACGAATGGCGGCTTTATAACGCACACGGTCGGCTTGAGCACGCGTTGCACGAACGGCTGCGCCTTTACGCGAATTTAAAATACGAAACTGGATACCACCTTTATCGGCAGCCAATGCCATGGCACCGCCTAAAGCATCAATCTCACGAACCAGATGCGATTTACCAATACCACCAATCGCAGGGTTACAGCTCATTTGACCCAATGTTTCAATGTTATGCGTCAAAAGCAAGGTCTGTCGCCCCATACGCGCAGCAGCAAGCGCCGCTTCCGTACCTGCGTGACCGCCACCAATAACAATAACATCATAAACTTTAGGGTAATGCATGGCTGAAAAACACCAAGAAAAAAGGACGAAAAATTATATCAAAAAACCCTGTAGCAATATGGTTTTTTTACAAAAATAAAGACACAAAATTTACAGCAATATACAAGATGTGACATTTTATATAAGTATTTCAGCATAAAACGAATTAACTTTTTAAAAACCGACTCTTAGAATAAGACTGTGTCAGTGCTTTATAGTTAAAAACCTAAAATCAACTTTAAAAAAGGTATTGAAATGAAAAACATCATGTTAAAAACAATCGCTGTATCTGCTTTACTTCTTGGTGGTATGACGCTAGCAAATGCTGAAGAAGCGACAGTGAGCAAAGCAGAAACTAATGCACAAGTCAAAGCATGTGCCAAGAAAAAGCAAGGTGACTGGGCAACTTACGGCTACAAAGGCGTAACTTTTAATGGTACTTGTCAGCCAAATGAAAATGGTAAATTGCAATTTAAAGCGCCTGCACCATAATTGTAAAACTGCTTTAATTTAATCTGTAAAACACAGGCTTACTATGCCTGTGTTTTTTTATGGAAAAAATAATAATTCCACTTATAAATGTAATTTATCCGATTGAAATATATTCAATTTTAGTTAGAATCATTATGACATCGGGATATAAAACAACAAAAGGAAATAAGATATGGATTCAGGAATAATTACGATTTTTCTACCTATAGCACTTGCAATCATTATGGCTGGACTAGGCTTGGAGTTACACCCTCAGGATTTTAAGCGTGTTGCAAAACATCCTAAAGCAGTTTTCTTGGCCTTATTTTGTCAATTGGTGATTCTGGTCAGTATCGCATTTGTAATTTGTAAGCTATTAGCCCTTCCTCCCCTTTTGGCCGTTGGTGTGATGCTACTGGCAGCGTCACCGGGCGGGCCTACAGCAAACTTATTTAGCTATCTTTATAAAGGTGATATTGCACTCAATATTACATTAACAGCGATCAATTCTGTAATTGCAGCATTTACCTTGCCTTTTATTGTCAATCTGTCTATTCAACATTTTATCAATGATGGTCAACAGCTTGGACTTCAGTTTAGCAAAGTCATTCAGGTTTTTCTTATTATCATCGTACCTGTTTGTTTAGGCATGCTCGTTCGCTATTTTTCACCTAATGTTGCGGACAAATTACATAAACCAGTGCGTACCTTTGCAGTGGTATTTTTAATACTGATTATTATTGGTGCTGTGGCAAAAGAACGAAATAGTATATTGGAATACATTATGCAGGTTGGACTGGCAACATCTCTATTTTGTATCGCAAGCTTATTGATCGGCTACTTTATCCCACGAATATTTGGGATCAGTAGTACGCAAGCACGTGCTTGTGCTTTTGAAATTGGGATCCATAATAGTACGCTGGCCATGACCATTGCTCTCACCATACTTGCAAGCACTACTATCGCAATGCCTGCGGCAGTTTATTCAATATTTATGTACATATTTGCTGCTATTTTTGGGACGTTGTTAAATCGTTATGAGCCTCAAAGAGCCGAAACTCACTTAGTTGCAAAAAATGAATAACCTTCTCATCAGATCAATGGGTCGCTCGTTGAAATTATTTCTCGAGTGATCCATTTATCCGTTACAATAGCTGTTTCAAATCGAATTTAGGTCTTATTCCCGTGAAGTGGTTACAAATACACATTACTGTTGATCAAGCGCAAGTGGATTTTACAGAAACATTACTTATGTCCTTAGGTGCAGTAAGTGTAACGCTAGATGATGCCGAAGATCAGGCATTGCTTGAACCGCTTCCTGGAGAAACTCCGCTTTGGAATAAAGTCATTGTAACTGGGATTTATCAGGAAGATGATCAAGACCCTATCGATGTAGAAAAACTGGAAGCTTTTCTAAAAGAACAACTTCCTGATGCACCTATACGCCATGAACAACTTGAAGATCAAGTCTGGGAACGCGCATGGATGGATTATTATGAACCCATTCAAATTGCAGAAAATTTCTGGATCGTACCTGAATGGCTAGAAGCTCCAGACAGCAATGCGGTCAACATTAAACTTGATCCAGGGCTGGCTTTTGGTACAGGGAATCACGCTAGTACTTTTCTTTGCCTGCAATGGTTAGGACAAACTGATCTTAAAGATAAAATTGTGATCGATTATGGGTGTGGCTCAGGTATTTTGGGTGTCGCAGCATTGTTGCTTGGGGCAAAAAAAGTCTATGCCACTGACATCGACCCGCAAGCTGTATTAGCCACTAAACAAAATGCTGAACTCAATCATGTATTAGATCGTTTATTTGTCGGTTTACCTGAAGAGTTTAATGCAGAATTTAAATCGCAAAAAGCGGATGTTTTAGTGGCCAATATTTTAGCTGCGCCACTCATGGCACTTGCGCCAGAGTTTGCAACTTTGCTCAAATCTGAGGGAGAGTTCGCACTTGCAGGCGTAATCGAAGAGCAAGTTGCTGATGTTACTGGTGTTTATTCTGAATTTTTTGATATAGTACATATCGAGAAGCGCGAAGAAAACTGGTGTCGCATATCAGGGAAGCGCCAATAACAAATAAAAGTAGATGACGGTTCCATGAGTGAAAAACAAACCCGCTGCCCCAAATGTTTGACAGTATATAAAGTCTCACTAACTCAGCTCACAGTTGCTCAGGGTATGGTTTGTTGCCCCAAATGTGATTTAAACTTCAATGCACTAACTAATCTCATTCTGGCAGAAGATCATTCTGCCAGCTCGATTCAGTATTCAGCTTTAAATCAATGTGCGATTTCACCCTCTGCTTTGCAATACAGTAACTTTAATGTTCTGGATATTTTTGATCGCAGAATTGAAAATTCAAATATTGATCTACTGACCTATCTCAATAATTTAAATTATTTTCAAAATGAAGAAATCAGCAGTTTCCCCCAACTCAATCTTGCCGAGAGTGAAGGTCCAAGTTTAGACAATAGTCCCAAAAAACGTAAAAAGCATAGCCTGCTATATTATGTCATCTGGAGTTCTATTAACCTCGTCTTATTGGGAATCCTGTTCTTCCAAATTTTATGGTTTAACCCAAGAGTGATGCATAATAGCCCTGTACTAGGCGCGGTATTCAATCAATTATGCAGTGTATTTAGTTGTAAGAAACTTGAAGAGAACTATGCACTTTTGACCATTAATAAAGTTAAAGTCGTGAGCATTGAGCATCATAAAACTCGTTTTTCAGGTGTTTTGGTCAATTATCATGATAAAAGCTTACAGCTTCCTCTACTCAAGCTGACTTTAAAAAATAAACATGAGAATAAGAGTATTATTTTAAAGCCTCAAGATTATTTAGCCGCCAGCCTAAGCGGTATTCAGCGTATTCCTAAAAACCTGCCTTATAAGTTCGAATTTAACATTAATCAGCCCAGAAAAAGCTTTGATGATTATACTTTAGAAATAGTCCACCCCTAATCACTAAAAAAAACATAAAAAAAATGAAAAAAAATGCAGTTAATTTGCTCACTTTTTCTTAGACAATGGTATCATACGCGCCACGAAAGCTTGACCCTACAACATCTTCGGATTTATCCACAACAATTACTGTCGTCATCTGTGCTTTATCAAGTGATAGCGCATTGCGTGGCTTTTTTGTTTTTGAATCTGGGCTGTAACAAATATTAAACTATTGTTACGCTTATTTTTCGCACAATATACAGAGTTGTGGCAAGCTGTTGTTTCCATGTTTTAGAGCCTCTGTTTTAGGATCTAAAACGGGGTTCATTATTTAGACCACATTTACATACTGCTTTACCCAAGCGGTAATATGATTTCGGATTAACTCGCATGAATAGCAAATCTCCTATTTTTACTGCACAATCTGATGTTGCTCTTCGCATCCACGTGGATCGCGCAGTTCGCCATTATTTTGCACAATTGCAAGGTGAGCAACCATCACAAGTTTATGACATGGTGCTAGCAGAAATGGAGAAACCTCTTTTATCTGTCGTCTTAGAATATACCCGTGGCAATCAAACTCGTGCTGCGGAGATTCTAGGGCTAAACCGTGGAACTTTACGCAAAAAGTTAAAAGCTCACGGCTTAATGAGTGAATAAATGATAAAATGCTCACGTCCTGTGGGCATTTTTTATGCCTATTTGTTTTAATCTGTAAACTTAAACCGTTGATTTAATCATGACTATTAAACGTGCTTTGATTTCTGTTTCTGACAAAACAGGAATTGTGGAATTTGCTCAAAATCTTGCAGCTTTAGGGGTAGAAATTTTATCTACTGGCGGTACATATAAGTTGCTTAAAGACAACAATATCGCTGTTGTAGAAGTTTCTGAACATACTGGTTTTCCAGAAATGATGGATGGTCGTGTAAAAACCCTACATCCTAAAATTCATGGGGGTATTTTGGCTCGTCGTGGTCTGGATGAAGCGGTCATGCAAGAGCATGATATTGCGCCTATCGATTTGGTTGTAGTCAACCTGTATCCATTTGCAGCAACCGTTGCTAAACCAGACTGCTCTTTGGCAGATGCGATTGAAAATATCGATATCGGTGGCCCAACCATGGTTCGCGCAGCAGCAAAAAACCATGCTTCAGTCGGTATCGTGGTCAATGCATCTGACTACACCACTGTGATTGCAGAACTTAAAGATGCTGGTGCATTATCTTACGCTACGCGTTTTGATCTTGCGGTAAAAGCTTTTGAACACACTGCACAATATGATGGCATGATTGCTTCTTATTTAGGTGCACGTGTAGGTAAAGAACAAGGCGAAGCAGATTTATTCCCGCGTACCTTTAATACTCAATTGGTTAAAGCTCAAGACTTACGTTATGGCGAAAACCCACACCAATCTGCCGCATTCTATGTTGATCCTGCTGCTAAAGAAGCATCCGTTTCAACTGCAAAACAGCTACAAGGTAAAGAGTTGTCTTATAACAACATTGCCGATACCGATGCAGCACTTGAATGTGTGAAATCATTTGCAAAACCAGCTTGTGTCATTGTGAAACATGCCAACCCTTGTGGGGTTGCAGTGTCATTAGATGGAATCAAAGCAGCTTATGATCTTGCTTATGCAACCGATACCGAATCTGCTTTTGGCGGCATCATTGCCTTTAACCGCGAATTAGATGTTGAAACTGCACAAGCCATTGTGGATCGTCAATTTGTTGAAGTGATCATTGCACCAAGCATTGCCGAAGGTGTGCTTGAAGTGACTGGTGCGAAGAAGAATGTTCGCGTGATGATCTGTGGTGAGCTTCCTGCCATTGATGAACGTACTCCACAATTAGACTATAAACGTGTTAATGGTGGTTTATTGGTTCAAGATCAAGATTTGGGTATGATCAAAGCATCTGATCTGAAAGTAGTGACTGAACGCGCGCCAACTGAACAAGAAATTGATGACCTGATTTTTGCATGGAAAGTTGCGAAATATGTGAAATCAAATGCGATTGTCTATGCAAAAAATCGTCAAACCATCGGGGTTGGCGCGGGTCAAATGAGCCGTGTAAACTCAGCTCGTATTGCCGCGATTAAAGCAGAACACGCAGGACTTGTGGTTGAAGGTGCAGTAATGGCCTCTGATGCATTCTTTCCTTTCCGTGATGGGATCGATAATGCAGCCAAAGCAGGCATTAAATGTATCATCCAACCAGGTGGTTCGATGCGTGATGAAGAAGTGATTGCTGCCGCAAATGAACATGGTATTGCGATGGTCTTTACTGGTATGCGTCATTTCCGTCATTAATTTGACTGAATTTTAAAGTATAAGAAATTTTTTTGACTTTAAGCTGATCGCCCTCTTCTTATGAAGAGGGTCTTCTACATCAAGAATCGTGTAAAAGTCCAGATCAGTTTATGGATTCATGGAGTATGAACCCAATGAATATTCTTGTTTTAGGTAGTGGTGGTCGCGAACATGCTCTTGCTTGGAAAATCGCGCAAGATGCTAAAGTCACCAAAGTTTTTGTTGCACCTGGTAATGCAGGAACTGCAACCGAAAACAAATGTGAAAATGTTCAAATTGATATTTTAAACAATCCAGAAATTATCAACTTTGCAAAAAATAACCATGTTGATCTGATTATTGTTGGCCCTGAAGCACCTTTGGTTAACGGGATCGTCGATGCAGCACGTTTAGCTGATTTAAAAATTTGGGGACCTACCCAATATGCAGCACAACTTGAAGGTTCTAAAGCCTTTGCCAAAGACTTTCTGAAAAAACACAACATTCCAACAGCTTTCTATGAAGTCTTTACTGAGGTAGAACCTGCTAAAGACTATATCAAAAAGCATGGCGCACCAATCGTCATTAAAGCTGATGGTCTTGCGGCGGGCAAAGGTGTGATTGTTGCGATGAGCAATGAAGAAGCTTTTGCAGCTATTGATGATATGTTAGCTGGCAATAAGTTTGGCGATGCAGGCTCGCGTGTGGTGATCGAACAATTCCTTGCAGGTGAAGAAGCATCTTTCATTTGCATGATTGATGGTCAAAACATTTTACCGATGGCGACTTCTCAAGATCACAAACGAATTTTTGAAGGCGATCAAGGCCCAAATACAGGTGGTATGGGAGCTTACTCTCCTGCCCCTGTGGTGACTTCTGAAGTTTTTGATCGTGTCATGACTGAAATCATGCGCCCAACCGTTGAAGGTATGGCACGTGACGGTCACATCTATACAGGTTTCCTTTATGCGGGTTTAATGATTGACGATCAGGGTCAACCTCGTGTGATTGAATTTAACTGTCGTTTTGGCGACCCTGAAACACAGCCGATTATGATGCGTTTAAAATCATCTTTGGTTGATCTGGTTGAAGCGGGTATTGCAGGTAAACTCCCTGCTCAAGCCGAATGGGATGAACGTAAATCAATCGGTGTGGTACTTGCTGCTGAAGGATATCCTGAAACTGTACGTAAAGGCGATGTGATTTCTGGTTTAGGTCAATCTCCTGAAGGGACTAAAATTTTCCATGCGGGTACGAGCATGAAAGATGATGGTCATGTCGTGACCTCAGGTGGCCGTGTATTATGCGTGACCGCTTTGGGCGATAGCGTGCTTGAAGCTCAAGTGAATGCTTTAGAAGTTTGCGGTCAAGTGACATTTGCGGGTATGCAATATCGCAGTGATATTGGCTATCGCGCTATTGCACGTGAAAAAGCAGACCACTAAACATACTCAACCTCTGTTTGATCCTCTTAGATCATACAGAGGTTTTGTTTTCAAAATTTTGATTAACTGATGATCAAATACTTAATATCATCAGACTAGATTTTAACCTTATATCGTAACTTAATAACCTTATCAGAAATTATTAATGATTAACCCTTTTTCTTTTTGACATATAACAAGATATCTTTATACTCACTTTTTTTGATTTAAAAGCATTTTTTGTGCTTAAATTTCAAGCATCGCAATTCCCTATTGGGCTTTCACTTTTAAATTGATTTAGCCTGACTAAATCCAGGAACTCAAGCAATGAAAAAACTGTTTAGTGTTTTTTTAAGTATTGCAGTCGTTGTTCTCGCAGCTTGTTCAAAACAACCTGAAGATAACAAAGCTGCTGCGCCTGCAAATGCTTCGCATAAAATTACGCTTGCCTCTAGCGGTTCAGATACAGATATCTGGCGTTTTATCGCACAACTTCCAGAGACCAAACAAGCGGGCATTGAACTTGATGTGAAAAACTTCACAGACTATGTTTCGATGAACACAGCGGTTGCCAACAAAGAAATCGATGTCAATGCATTTCAATCTTATGCATATTTAGTCGCATTTAATGCGGGAAACAAATCTAAAATTGCTCCATTGGCCACAACTTATTTAGAACCAATGGGGATTTATTCAGATAAAATCAAGAAGATTGAAGACTTCACAAATGGCGAAACGATTGCCGTTCCAAATGACCCTGCCAATGAAGCTCGTGCCTTGTTATTGCTTCAAACTGCGGGCTTGATTAAGTTAAAGCCTGATTTTGATGTCGCTAAAGGCTCTCCTGCTGATATTACTGAAAATCCGAAGAAACTCGTGATTAAAGAAATTCCAATGGCGACTTCTGTACGTGTAAAAAGCGAAGTCGATGCCATTGTATTGGGTAATGTCTTGGCCATGGAAGGTGGTTTGAATGTGCTTAAAGATTCAATTTTCCATGAACCTGTAGATCAATCTACCAAAATGAATGTCAATGTTCTTGCGGTTGCAGAAGGTCGTCAAAACGATCCTGAGTTATTAAAGCTGAAAGACCTTTATCATTCTGCACCTGTAAAACAATTTATTCAGGAAAAATTTCAGGGTACAAAAGTTGATGTGAACGAACCAATCAGCTACCTTACTGGCGGAAAACAGTAATATAATATCCTCTTCATAAACAGGCACACTGTTGCCTGTTTTTCTTTTTTTAGCACTCTAGATCATATGATTGAATTTAAGAATATCTCCAAGTTCTACACACAAAATGGGCAAACTATTCCTGCACTGGATCAAATTAACCTGAGCATTCCCGCTGGCAGTATTTTCGGCATCATTGGTTATAGTGGTGCAGGTAAAAGTACTCTGGTACGATTGATCAATTTACTGGAGCGTCCAAGTGAAGGTCAGGTCATCGTCAATCAAAAAGATATGACGGCACTGAGTGCTAAAGATTTGCGTACTGAACGTACTCATATTGGTATGATCTTCCAGCATTTCAATCTATTGCAAACCAAAACTGTAGCAGAAAATATTGAAATGCCGTTGCTACTTTTAGGTGTCGATAAAGCCAAACGTCAGGCACGCCTGGAAGAATTGCTGGATTTCATCGACCTAAAACATAAACGTAATGCTTTTCCTGATGAATTATCTGGCGGTCAGAAACAACGCGTTGGTATTGCACGCGCTTTAGCGAATCATCCTAAAATTTTATTATGTGATGAGGCGACCTCAGCACTTGATCCGCAAACCACCAAATCTGTACTCGATTTACTTAAAAAAATTAATGAAGAACAAGGGATTACTATTGTTATCGTCACCCACGAAATGGATGTGATTGAACGTATTTGCGATCAAGTTGCGGTAATGGAAGCAGGCAAAGTCATTGAGCATGGTCCAACTGTGCAAATTTTTAGCCACCCCCAACACCCAACGACCAAAACCTTTATTCAAACCGTGTTTCAGCAACAATTACCACGCAAGATTCTGGATAATTTGCAACATAAAGGAATCGATACCATCTACCGTTTACAGTTTTTAGGCAAATCAGCACATCAACCTGTGATTCAAACGGTCATTCGTGAATTTGATATCGATTTTAATATTCTATTTTCCAATATGACTGAGATTAATGGCACGGTTATTGGACAGATGTTTGTCCAAATATTAGGCAGTGTCGATGTTGTTGCACAAGCAGTTGACTATATGAAAAAGCATGATGTTCTGATCAGCCAAGCGGAGAATGAATAATGAAAGAATTCATTGTGCATTGGCTCACTGTAATTACACAACCATTCTGGACCAGTCCGCTCGGCATGGATCAATTTGTCGATGCCATGCAAGAAACCATACAAATGGTGCTGTTATCTTTCCTATTTGGCGGAATTTGGGGTTTAATTCAAGGTGTAGCATTGGTTGTCACCCGTGACAAAGGCATCTTACCCAATAAAGCCATTTATCATGGTTTTAATCCGATTATTAATGCTTTGCGCTCTCTACCCTTTTTCATTTTAGCCATTGCTGTCATTCCATTGACGAAATGGATTGTTGGATCATCCATTGGTACTTGGGCTGCGATTGTCCCTTTAACGATTTTTATCGGCCCCTACATGGGACGATTGATTGAAACTTCTCTGCTTGAAGTTAATGATGGCATTATCGAATCCGCACAGGCAATGGGCGCGACGCCATGGCAAATTGTATTTAAGTTTATTTTGCCAGAAGCACGTAGTTCACTCATTTTAAATATGACCACTGCAACGATTAGTCTGATTGGCGCAACCGCAATGGCGGGTGCTGTCGGTGCAGGTGGTATTGGTGATCTGGCTTATTCTTATGGTTATCAACGTTTTGATAGTAGCGTGATGCTCTTGACCGTGATTGTCTTGTTGATCTTGGTACAATTGGTACAGTCACTAGGGAATTGGCTTTCCAAACTTCGCTAGTTGAGCCCAAAGTTGTATTAGAGGGAGCTTTATCAGCTCCCTCTTTTATAGCTCAATGATTTTAATGATCTGAGAAATAGGTAACATCAGCTGCAATAAAGGTATTGACGTGTAACGGGACAAGCTCTTCAAGTGGCTGATAACCACCAGCAAGTACAAATAAAATTGGAATCCCTTTTTGTTTTGCCATTCTAAATACAGCTTGATCACGTTGATATAACAATTCAGTCGTGAACCATTTTGAGCCATATTTGTCTTTTTGATGGCCATCCATTCCAGCCTGATACACAATTAAATCGGCTTGAAAGCGTTCAATCATTTCAAAACTTTCATGTAAAGCCTCTAAATATTGTTCAAAATTCCCCTGTTTAGGATGAATATATCGAGTAAAGTTACGACTGTTGGCACGGCACCCAAAACGAATCCCAAAAATTCCAAAGTTAATGAGATTTGGTAATTTTGTTGTAAATTGTGCTGTTCCATCTCCACCATGTTGATCACAGTCCAATATAAAGATCGTCTTCTTTGGATAATATTTAGCGATAAGTGCCAGCCCATTAAAAGTACAATATGCGGCGCCAGCTTCATAACTAGCGTGATGAAAACCCTGTGCAATATTGGCAGCAATTCCCTCTTTCATAGCAAGTTCAGCACCCAATAATTGACCTGCGTTAATTGATAATACTGCATCACGAAGCTGTGGATTCCAGTCACGAAATCCTTGTATCGAAGCTTCTGGTTGTTTACCCGCGATAAATGCTTCGACATAATCAGGACGATGCAACTGTTTAAGTAACTCCACCTCAATGATGCCTGGATCAATGCATTGCGCTAATTGTTTTTGTTCGACTACTTTCGCAATCGCAGTTAATTTTTCCATACTGTTGGTATGAGTATTTGCATAATAACGTGGTGAATAACAGGCTTTGAGCATAGTATCCCTTTTTATGATTAGATTTGCTCAAGAGCAACTTCCATTAATTGGCTCAGTTCAGTACTTTCAGGACGGAACAAACCACTTTGAATCTGCTGTTTAAAATGGTGACTAAATGCTCTCGCCCGATGAGCTGGAGAAATTGCAAGCGTCGTTAATCTTAAAAACCAGAAACCCTCGACTTCATCGATTGGAATAATATTGCCTTTATAATTTTTATTTTTTCGTTTGCTAATACTTGCATGATCATAGCTGACAGAAAAAAGACAACCCGCGGGTAAACGCACACCATTCATGATTAACGGCTGCAAACTAATACAGGAGTGATTATCCCCCATATTTAGTTTTTCAATCATGACGGGTTGTTGATGTGCATCGACAAAAATATTAATTTCACCCTGTCGCAATAAGCGTCGATGCGCCACTTTTAAAAAATATTTCTCTGCTAAAGGACATGAGCCCACTTTGGGTTTTTCTCGGAGGGTTTTCAATTCAATTAAAGGATTCATTTCAGCCCGTTTAGGAAGAATAATATCTTCAATCAACTTGCAAATCAGAATACTTTCTTCAAGTTGCATCTCTAGATAAAGACGTCTAAGTTTTGCCTGAAAACTTGCTTCCTGCGATACCGCCTGATGAAAATGTACTGAAACATCATTGGCTTTGAGATCATTTTGCAAATCATGATGTTGATCCAGATCGCGCCATGAATCCAGATCAATGTGATAGCAGGAACTTTGATTTAAAATATATTTCAAAAGTTTCGGATCATAATCTGCAAACAAACGTAAATCCTGAAAGTTTTGATGATCTCTGGGCTGATTCACTATTTCTGCAATCACACGTGTTGCTTGTGTATAACCACAGCCGCGTCGTTCGGTCTGATGGCTATAGTGTTCATTTAACATTTCTGTCAGTTTTTCTGAAAGTGGATGCAAATATGTTTTAAATACTTCGACGATTTCATGATCTTGTCCTCCTGACATATCTCCTCTCCATACATGAAACTACTGATTAATCGTTTATTTAAATGCCGTGATTTTGATTGAACAAAGATGTTGCTCAATTGCGTATTTGTTCTTTTAAAAGCATCATAAAATGGTTGAATGATAAAATCCACTTTAAAATCATAAGATTAGCTTATTATATTTAACTGCATTATATTATTAGGAAAGAATGATAAATTCATCACTTTCTAAAAGTTAAACATTTTTTCTATGCCAAGCTTACTCAAAATATCTGTTATGATGATATTGAACAAGTATAGACTCGCCTTTCAATTTAAACGATTTAATTGATTTTTAGGATAAAAAAATGCGTTATCAGGTTCACTTTATTGATGTCCAAAATGATTTAAAAAATTACATATGGATGCTTGAAGATACAGAAACGCAAGAAGTCGTCGCTATTGATCCGACTGAATCAAAATTGGTAGAGAATTTTTGTGAGCAACATCATTTGAAGTTAACTCAAATCTGGCTTACTCACTGGCACAAAGATCATATCGGTGGCGTACCCACCCTAATTGCCCAACATTCAATCCCTGTTTTTGGCCCTCGTGAAGAGTTGAGTAAAATTCCATTTATCACTCATGCTTTACAACATGCAGATCAATTTAGATTTAATCAATTAAATGTCGATATTATTGCAACTCCGGGTCATACGCTTGGTCATATCGTCTATTTTATCGATCAAATTGATAGTCTATTTTGCGGCGATACACTTTTTTCACTTGGCTGTGGTCGAGTTTTTGAAGGTACATTTGAACAAATGTATCACTCCTTAAATCGCTTGGCTGCACTACCACCACGAACCCAAGTCTACTGCACCCATGAATATACGCTTGCCAATGCGCAATTTGCATTAACAATTGAACCTCATAATCTTGCCCTGCAAGAACGTGCTCAACAGGTTCAACAACTCAGAGAAAATGGTCAAATCACCTTACCCAGCAGCATTCAACTAGAATTAGAAACTAATCCTTTCTTAAGCACTGACTGTGTTGAAGAGTTCGCTAGAATACGAACATTAAAAGATCAATTCTAAAGATGAAGGATCAATCGGTCGTTGGTTGATGCAGCTCTCTCGTTTGCCTTATGACCGATCTTTTTTGAAATATGAAATATATTTTTACATCTATTTTTTTTGAATGCTCTACTCATTTAGCTAATTCCTCATCTTTAGCATAAAAAATTAAATGATTAAAAATCAATATATTAATTAAAATAGTTCTAATTTTTTAAGCGTAGTGCTTTGCAAAAAACATAAAAATTGATCTTTTATTTATATAATTTGATGGCAATTTCATGAATTGAAAGATTCTTAAACAGTTTTCCCCTTTAAAAAATTCACAGTTACCCTTATTAATAAAAATAACGATTGTGGTGGTGATGGAGAACATTCAAATGAGAAAAGTGGTCAAAGCTAAAAATTTAATTGCGTTTCGTATCTGGCTAGAAAAACTGGGATATTCCGTAAAAAACTTAGCGGATAACAAAGGTTTTACGTTTAGTTTCAAAAAAGAATATGGTCTTGTTACCTGCGATTTATCTGGTAATAATTTAGCCATTCAACTTGGTGAAGAATTTGAGGATCATTTAAAAGCATAAACTTGATAAGCTATTTTCTCTATGTACTTAATACATATAGGATTGTATAAGAATAGAAATTTAAAAAATTATGGATGAGTTCAAATAGCATCACATCTGATGCTATTTTTTAATGTAAATTTTATAGTTGGAAATTTCTTAAGCTTAAATTTTGCTATACATTTCTTATATTGAGAATTATTCTCATTGCATTAAGTTGTTTTTTACTGTATAAAAAAGACTCAACAATTATAAAAAGGTGGGGTTATGAAAACAGTAGAAGTCGTTTTAGTTTCCTCGACCATTTTCACACTCATGATTATGGTCTACTTATTTGGACAATTAGCGTATAGATAAAATAAGTTATTGATAATAATATAATAATCACTCAAAGGCTTAAACATTATGTTTAAGCCTTTTTAATGTCTACAATTCATGAATATAGGTTTTACAAATAAAAAAGCTTAATATTCTATGATATTAAGCTTTTATCGAACCTAAGTTCTTAATTCAAGAGCAAATCAACTCTTGATAATATATGGTGGGGGCGAAGAGACTCGAACTCTTACACCTTGCGGCGCTGGAACCTAAATCCAGTGCGTCTACCAATTTCGCCACGCCCCCAAAACTTGGGATTTTACAACTAAATTCTGGCAGAGGATCAAGGACTCGAACCTTGACGAACGGTTTTGGAGACCGTCATGCTACCATTACACCAATCCTCTATATCTTATAATGTGAAGGTTTTCACTTCTCACTATAATTAAGCAAAGCTTTATCTTGCTTAAAATGGTGGGGGCGAAGAGACTCGAACTCTTACACCTTGCGGCGCTGGAACCTAAATCCAGTGCGTCTACCAATTTCGCCACGCCCCCGATGGCTGTGTATATTATAGAGAAGGTTGGATTGTGACAAGTATTTTTTATAAAAAAACCAATTGGTTGATTAAATAAAAAACAAATCAAAAACTTATGTTTATTATATCGGCATTTTTGTTAAGTTAAGTACTTTTAAAGCTTGATTTACATCATGAAATCGTAAGTTTTGCTGCTTGTTTAATAAGCCAGCGAGTAAGGGAAAAAAACATTGTTTATTTTCAGGTAGCTCTATGTTGAGTTGTTGGCAATGTAAAATTGCCCAATCTTGATAACTAGGTGCATTGAATCGTTGTGTTGTGAGCCACTCATATAAAATAACGCCTATAGCGTATAAATCACTTTGAATAGTTTTGGGACTGCCATGAAATAACTCTGGCGCCATATAATGAGGTGTTGCTGTCATGGTTAACGCATTTTTAGCATTTATTTGCTGAGACTGCTCAAAATCGATGAGATAGACATGTTCTTGATATTTTGCAAAATGTTCAGTTTTTAAATCACCGTGTATCCAGCCAGAAGCATGCATGTTCGCTAAACTCTTTAGCGCCTTATCAATATATTGCTTAGTTTGCGACAAAGTCATTAAAGAGATCTGATGATCCGTAAAATAAGGATCGGCATGCGGTAGTACCATTCCCCACTTATATAATTCTTCTTGAAAAAAATCATCGATTTCGAGAAATTGTACAGGCAGTACAAAATCATGAGAACCTTGCTTTTGATAAAAGCTGAGCTCATGTTCAAACCCTGCTTTGCTGGTTGCATGAGAATTTTGCAACTGTAGCTTAAGCCAATAGGTTTTTCCTTCAGATTTAAAAGTATAAAGACGACGCCCAAGCGCCATACTTTTAGCTTTGGTCTTTAAACACAATTGATCAAAGTGTCGCAGCATTTATTTTTTAACACTTTCTTTAGTCAAATGCTGCGTTTCTTGAAAATACAACATTTCTAAACAATGCTGAATGGTCTTTCCAATACGGGCATGAATTTCTATTGAGGAAATTTTGGGCCATGTAGCTCTCTCACCTTCTTGCTGCAACAGTTTAAATAATTCGGGGCGAGGATTTTGCAGCATATAACTATAATTACGCAGGTTAAAGCGACCAATAATATTGACATCGCCATAATAGCGCTGCCCAACGATACCATAACCATGATCCAATAAACGGCGTACTGGTTGTACACGACCTAAGCGTTCACGAGTAAAGTCCATGAAGCCCATTGCCACCACTTTCGCCTGACGACGTAAAATTCTTTGCGGCCAACTAAGTAAATCTTTACGATAACGCGATTGATCACTTTGCATAAATGGCACGACATGGGGGTTGACCTGACTGGCAATGGTATAGTTCAGATTATATAAACGCGCCATTTTTTCTTGAGGAAAATCACTACGAACACTTCCATCCACCCATTTTGCATTGGCCATATAAGGAGTATGAACACCATCGTAGCGTTTACTGGTTAAACGGATTGGAGGGAATAAAACAGGAACCGCACAAGATGCCAAGACAGCACTCCAAACCAGTAAATTAGGCGCGGTATATCCATTCATAATCCGTGGATTCTGTGAAGCATCATAAGGTGCCACTGCCACATTGGTATGTAAGCCTGATTTCTTATAGGCTTCTGCAAAAGTTAAATCACCCAGATTTTCAATTAAAAAGTTTTTTAAATACTTAACATCTGCCAATCCCCCATTCCCTTTTGCAATGTCACTTAACTTTCTAAAATGAAAGGCTTCGGTGAAGAATTTCTGCCCTTTGAGAATTTCAGGAATATCGCCAATCGGAGAAGTGCCAAGCATCCCCGCCATAATTGCGCCTGCACTTGATCCTGATAACACTTTTGGCAATAGGTCTTGTTCAACTAACGCTTTACAAACTCCAGAATGAAACAAGCCCAGTGTTGCACCGCCAGAAAACATTAAAGCGGGCTGACCATAGGCTTTTTGACAGTTTTCAAAAAAATTAATCTTTTGTTTAAGGGTAAGTGTCTGACAGGTACTAATCGCAATGAATCTCAGACAATGACTGACCTCTTCCACATAATCGACAATTAATTGTTTAGTCCCCAGATAAGTTGCTGTAAAGAGCATCGGATGCCCAATATTTGCAATGTCATGGGTCAAGCCTTCCTGCAATAAATAAAGTGCATCCAATACTCTTTGCTGTGTACGATATTTGCGTAATAAATTAAGCCGATAGGAAATAACTTCAGCATTGAAATAGGGCGAGCTGTTATCATATTTCCATTCTTGCGCCCCTGTTTCTTCATCCAATTTTAAGGCGACAGTTTTCCACTCATCATAAGATTCGGCGTTTTTTAATTGATATTTCAATTTTTTTACACGATGTCGCTGATGTAAATTCATATCCTGTTGAAGTGTTTCAAACATATCAAGTCAAATCCTAATTCTGGATTATTTTATGCACTATGCAAGCTGAACAGCTTAGGGTCAATTGCTAAAATGTTCGACTCTAGGTTATAGAGGTTTACTTTGAAACATCACACAAGAGTCTGTATCATCTTGTGGCAATGACTACAAAGGAATCATAATGGCAAACTTTGAACTCCCAGATCATCTGATTGAAACCCTTTCTTTGGTGTTAAAACAACTTCATCAAACTTTGCCAGAGGTTCATCAAGAGCCTGATTTTGATGCCCCAGCCTATAAATGGCATCATCATCAGCTCAAACCCATTTATCAACCCAAGCAAATGTATCTGGAGGATTTGCTCGGAATTGATACACAAAAACAAAAGATTATCCAAAATACATTGCAATTTCTTGAAGGTTTACCAGCCAATGATATTTTGCTGACAGGCTCAAGAGGGACAGGGAAATCCTCGATTGTTAGAGCATTATTGACACAATATGCAGATCGTGGACTTCGTTTGATTGAAATTGAACGTGATGATCTCTCTGATTTACCACTCATTCAAAAAATCATTCAAGATCGCCCTGAAAAATTTATCGTTTACTGTGACGACTTGGCGTTTAATGCAGAAGATGAAAACTATCGTAGCCTAAAGAGTGTTCTGGATGGTTCACTCCAATCAGGCTCAACTAATTTTATTATCTATGCGACCAGTAATCGTCGCCACCTTCTGCCAGAATTTATGCATGAGAATACACCAGTTACCAAAGTAGATGTTCCGCAGTACACCGAATTGCATCCACAAGAAGCTATCGAAGAGAAAATTTCATTATCAGATCGTTTTGGTTTATGGCTATCATTTTATCCAATGAATCAGGTCTTATATCTTGAAATTGTTGAACATTACATCAAAAAATCAGGGTTAGAGTATAACGATGAAGTTCGTGCCGAAAGCTTAAGATGGTGTCAATTACGTGGACAACGTTCAGGACGTGCTGCTTATCAATTTTCTAAACACTGGATTGGTGCTGAGCAATTACAGCAAAAATTGTCAGACAATTCATAGTAAATTGTGTCCTTAACTGACTTAAAAGTGACTCAATAAGGTCTGTAGCCTGTCGTTTAAAGATTTATACACTGAACAGTATAACTTATAACTAGACAGGCTATTTTTATGAATCTTTTCTCTCTTCCCAAATTATCTCCCCGTGCCGAACTATTGGCAAAAACTCTACATCACCTCACTCCATTAGTAGATCATTCCACAACTTTTTCACGTCAAATCTTCCAACAAGATGCCATGATCCAACCGTATTTTGATCATCCTTTTTATTCATGTACCCATTATGGATTTAACTTTCCTCATCTTCCTTCGCCATTACAGTATCTAAATATCTCGGCGATTTTAGGTACAACAGGTTTACTTTGCTATGATCAGGATGAGTTACAGCATACTCCTCCGAGGAAAAATGCCACGGTTTTTATGAGTACCGCTTTTGAATCTTCAGCATTGTTGCAACATTATGCTTTAGATGGCGATGAGGTAGTACATACTTCAAATAAAATGTTATTTGGTCGTGAGCTTTTAATTGAAGGTCATTATCCAGAATTTCAGTTAAAAGCACATTTTCAAGGTATCGAACTTCAATTCAAGATTGATGTGAGTCGTCAAAGCTCGTGGATGATGAAAACTCCCTTATATGATGATCTAAGTTTAGTGATGCACTATGAAGGATTTTTTCATATTCAAGGTGAACGCTATCCTGTTTCTGGTACAGGAACATTTGAATTTGCAAGAGCAGCGACGCCACATAGTTTGCTCCCTCACCCACTATCTCTAGCAGATAAAGTTCCAGTAAATTTTGTGACTTATCAAATTATCAACTTGGATGACCATAGCCAACTGATCTTATCTAAAATTGACGTAGCTGCAAAATCGATGAGCTATAAAGCCTATATCAGGCATAAAAGCGGTCTATGCGAAGTCTATGATAATGTTGAGTTTAGTATTGCTGAGTATCAAGACAAACCGACTTTGTCACCTTTTGGGCAATATACTCTTTTACCCAAAAGCTTTGAATGGAAAATATTCAATCAAAACCAAGAACCCTATTTAATGATTAAAGCCAAAATCAGTAGTACGTTTCAGTATGGCGTTGGACTAGGCTATGCCGCGGCTTTTGAGTTTGAAGCGATTGATCATTTATATTCATGTCATCGATATGGTCAGGGTTATTTAGAATATATCGATGTAGTTGAACAAACCGAGATCTGCCCTTATCCCGATGATATTTCAGGATTAATACAACCTCAGCAAAGCATCCCGATCATATAAATAAAGGCTTTCAGGCAAATAGCTCGAAAGCCTTGTGTTTTATCTCTTTAAAAATCCTGAAACGATATTCAGTACATTTTGAATATCTTGATTGGCTTCTTGCGGATTGGTTTGATCGCCCTGTGGGGTCAATGAATTAATAATCTGAGGCAATACAGATGAAATGGCTCCATAAATATCCTGCTTAGGAACTTGTGTTTGTTCAGCAACCTGCTCGACCTGCTGATCATCAAATAACTGCTGCACATTTTGAGGAGCTACATGATTATTACTTTGTTCAGGGTCAACCCAACTTTGCACTTGAGAAGCCAAACCTACATTTCTAAGTTTATCCAAAGCGCCCTGTAAACCACCCTGTTGCTGAATCCAAGCCAAAATCAAAGGCACGACTGCAATCAATAATGCCTGTGTTGAACCAACTGAGCTATTACTTGAACTTTGATTGATTGAACCTTGGTTGCTTGAAGCCGGATTATTCGCTCCAACACCAAATTGATTCAGTACCGAACCCAAAATGCCACCGAGTCCAGCGTCCGTATTTTGAGTTTGAGTATTGCCCTGATTTTGAGTCTGTTGGTTTGCACCTAATTGACCCAAAACCGAACCTAAAATACCACCCAGACCGCCTTGAGAAGATTGTTGACCGCCCATTGCCTGTTTGGCTAAGATCTCAACAATATTAGTTAAATCCGTCATCTTATGTTTATCCTGAAAAACATTCCATCTTCAGCATAGACTAGTTTTTAGATAGTTTCCAAAAGACAAATTGTTTATTTTTGCAAGATCAACGACCCTTCTAAATTACCAGCGAAACTTATCCCAGTTGTCAGGATTTGCCCAAAATTTTGAGTTAAACCAGTCAGGTACGTGCTTATAGGTTAAAATATTAAACTGCCACAACGCAAAATCCGCTTCGTGTGAAGTCTTATCAATCAATTGGGTGAAACCTAGAGCACGAAGTAATTTTTCATCCTGACGTTGACTCACCACCACGATTCTTTTTGCCATCAAATCACGTAATTTGACTAGCATTTGAGACTTTTGGATTTCTGAAATATCACGCATCAATGCTGTATCAAAAACCACAAAACCCAGATCATAACGCTGACTAAAAGGCAGATTTAAAAACTCATTTACGTTAAAATAGTGCCACTGGATTGCGCTATTCTGGTCAATATTTTGACCTATACAGAGTGCAGTGTGTATGGGCTGTTCACTTGATAAATCGTCTAGCATAGAAGTGATGACATTTAATTCAGCCATAACTGCAACCTTTTTTGATGTGAGTTTAAATCGATGGAACTACAAGGCATTTGTCATAAAATGCACGCAGCGCTTAAAGACTGTAGTGTAACTGATCAGCAAGCAAGCAAGGCAAATGTTGAATACAAATTTATATTAGACCGTTCAGAAATTGACCTCCCTTTCGTTCCGGGTCAAGAAGTTGAGATTGAATGGACAGGAAATATTTATTGTACCTCTTGCGGTGCTAAAACGCCTAAATCCTATTCACAAGGTCATTGCTTTAAATGTTTTAAAACCAAAGCTGAATGTGATCTTTGCATCATGAAGCCAGAAACCTGTCATTATCATCTTGGGACTTGCCGTGAAGATGATTTTGCACATAAGGTTTGCTTTCAGCCACATATTGTTTATCTGGCAAACTCTAGCGCACTCAAAGTTGGGATTACCCGAGTCAGCCATATGCCCACACGTTGGCTAGATCAGGGGGCAACCCAAGCACTGCCGATTTTAAAAGTTGGCTCACGACGCTTATCAGGCCAACTCGAAATTTTATTTGGTACGCAAATCGCAGATAAAACTGATTGGCGTAAACTGTTAAAAGGTGAAGCTGAGCCCTTAAATCTGCTTGAACAGCGTGATCAAATTATTGAAGAATTTGCGCCAAAAATTCAAAGTATTCGTGAAGAATTTGGGCAAAATCTTGAGTTTAATGAATCTGTTGAATTGCTAGAGAATGAACAGCCACGTGAGTTTGTCTATCCTGTGGAACAATATCCAGAAAAAATTAAATCATTAAACCTAGATAAAACACCTAAAATTCGTGGTGTTCTGCACGGAATCAAAGGGCAATATTTAATTTTTGATATGGGCGTAATCAATGTACGTAAATATACAGGTTACGAGTTGATTCTACGCGCTTAAAACCTGCCCTTCTCAAGAAAAATGGAGCAATCATTGCTCCATTTTTTATGTTTAATGATCTACTAAGCTTAAAATTGCTTGAACGGGATCTTCAGTATCACCAGAAATGAGTCTTTTATGCATCGAAAGATGTTGCATCACCTGAATCTGAGATTTTTCTATATTCATGAGTGATTCAATTTCCTGTGCCAAGCGTTCAGGCGTGGCTTGTTTCTGGATTAATTCTTCAATGACTTTTTTACCTGCAATGATATTGGGTAAGGAGTAATATCGAATTTTGACCAAAAGCTTGGCAATAAAATAAGTCAACGTATTGAGCTTATAAAAAGTTACCATTGGTCGATGTAACAACATCGCCTCTAAGGTTGCTGTACCCGATGCCAATGCCACAATATCACTGGCACTCATCACCATCCGACCAACGTTTGATTCAGTATCGCTATTTTCAAGAATATGTAATTTCGCAATCAAAGCTGGATCACATTGCGCAACGCTACTTTCTATTTGAGTCTTGCGGGCATCATTAATTGCAGGGATCAAGTATTCAACATTTGGATATTTTGTAGATAAAATCTGGGCTGAACCTAATACTAAAGGCAACAGCCGTTCCACTTCGCTCCGACGACTACCCGGTAGCAAGGCAATATAGGTTTTCTCAGGATCAAGTCCCAAGTTTCGCTTTGCATCCTGAACTGAATTATTTAAAGGAAGTTGCTTTGCCAATGGATGTCCCACAAAAGCTGCTGGCACACCGTATTGTTGATAAAAATTCTTTTCAAATGGAAATAGGCATAACACCAAATCAATGGTTTTCTTGATGCCATGTACTCGTCCTTGTCGCCATGCCCATACCGATGGACTGACATACTGTACCGTTTTAATTGGCAAGTTTTTTTCTTTCATTGTTTTAGAAAGTCTTAAATTAAAATCTGGTGCGTCAATCCCAATAAATACATCTACAGGTTGCGCTGTCCAGAGTTCGACCAATCCATCGCGTACTGCAAATAACTTTTTCAGGTCTTTTAAAACTTCAACGATCCCCATCACCGATAATATTTCCATCGGATAATAGCTTTTAAATCCTTCCGCAATCATTTGCGGGCCACCTATACCTTCAAATTCAGCATCAATGCCCTGCTCACGAAAACTTTGCATCAGTTTTACGCCTAAGGTATCACCTGAAACTTCCCCAACCACAATGCCAATTTTTAGTTTTCGTGTAGACAATTGCAAACGTCCTGCATCAAATTTATAGCGGGTTCTATACTAACATATAGGTTTTATAATCAAGAAATTCCGCACTTTTTTCTATTTGTGTTCGTGTATTTGTTACATAAGTTTATCTAAAATTACATTTAGAAATATCATGATTATCACAATTAACGATGACAAGAAGATTGTAGAGCATTTAGCTAAATAATAAAATAAATGAGAATTATTCACATTACTTTATCTCATGACCACATCCAACCCACTTTTATTTAAGTTATCACTGATCACTCTAGCGATCTTCCAAGTGCATCTTGCGCATGCAGAAGATACAACTCTACCTGTGATCGAACTTCAGGCGGATGCTTCTGGTAATCAAAGTTCAGAACAGACTAAATCCTATATCATCAAAAAAAGTAGCAGTGCAACCAAGCTCAATATTGATGCTCAGGAAACACCTCAGACAATCAATGTCGTCACCCGTCAGCAAATGGATGACTTTAATTTAAGCACTACACGAGATATCTTAAACAATACACCAGGAGTCACTGTCACTGGATTAGAAACCAACCGTACTACATATACAGCACGTGGGCTTGATATTTCAAATATTTTAGTAGATGGTGTCGGTTTCCCACAACTAGATAGCTACAACTATAATAATGTCGATCCAGATAGTTACTTTTATGATCGTATTGAAGTCATTAAGGGTGCAGATGCCTTAACCAATGCTTTAGGAGATCCTGGTGCTACAATCAACTATATTCGTAAACGTCCAACTAAAGAATTTCAAGCCAATGCTGGCATCAGTTATGGCTCATGGGACACGCAACGTTATGAAGCTGATATTTCAGGCTTAACGAAAGATGGAAGTGTTCGTGGACGTATAACAGCATTTGAAAAAACTGGCGATTCTTATCTTGATAAATATTCAGAAGAGAAAAATGGTATTCAGGCTATTCTTGAAGCTGATTTGACTTCTTCCACAACGGCCTCCGTTGGTTACTCTCGTTTGAATCAATATACCAATGGTTCCCAGTGGGGAGCTTTACCTTTAGTGAATGATGCAGGACAACCTTTAAGTTATTCTAGAAGTTACAATTATGCGCCTTCATGGACATTTTACGATTGGAATGTAGATGAATATTTTGCAGATATTACTCAAAAATTAGGCGGTGATTGGGTTGCAAAAGCTACTTATAATTATAAAAACTCTACTAATGATAATCAAATGCTGTACTTGAGTGGCAATCCATCTGCGACCGACAATACATCAGGAATTTATTTATATCCAGAAATATATAACCAAGTATATCGTGATAAAAATGCAAATTTAGACATCCAAGGTACTTTTCCATTATTAGGTCAACGGCATGAATTAGATTTTGGATATTCGTGGGCAAATCAAACTGTGAAAAGCCAATATGCTTACGGTAGCAGTATGGGTATATTTACAACTGATTTAGCAAGTTGGTCACCAGCAACCCAAACTTTTGGCGAGTTCTATGATGCAGCAACCACAGATTCAACCTTAAAATCTTATTACGCTGCCACACGTTTGCATTTTGGTGATAATTTAAAATTGATGCTAGGAGCAAATCATTCTGAAATTAAAACCACAGAATATACTAAAGACAAATTCGTTCCATATGCTGGATTAACTTATAACTTTACACCTGAATATACAGGCTATATGAGTTATACATCGATTTTCCGCCCACAAACAGTTGTTGATGAAACGACTAATCAAACTGCGGCGCCAGTCGAAGGTAAAAGCTACGAAATTGGCGTAAAAAGTTCGTGGTTGGATGATCGTCTTACAGGAAATTTAGCTGTTTTCCGTACAGATGAAGAAAATTTTGCTCTAAATCCCCTTTATGATGCCACAATTTTCAAATATAAATCTCCAATCGGTACACTTCGCTCTCAAGGCGTTGAAGTTGGATTAAGCGGTAAAGTCACTGATAATTTGGATTTAATTTTTGGTTTCAGCACTTTTAGTCTGAAAAACATGGATAATGGTGATCGAGCAAGACCAAACATTCCCACTCAAACTATTAACTTACTAGCAACTTATTCTGTTCCACAATTACCTAAGCTTAAAGTTGGTGCAGGTATTAAATGGCAAGATAATATCCGAGATACATCTTACCCAACTGTAAGCCAAGACTCCTACGCTTTATTGAGTGCAATGGCGAGCTATGAAATTAATAATCATATTTTAATTCAAGCAAATGGTAATAATCTGACCAATGAAAAATATTTGACAGGTTTATCAGGTGGTCAAGGTTATTACGGCGCACCTGCCAACTATACCGTTGCTGTAAAATTTAAATACTAAGTCTATTAAGCCAAGTCTTCGGTACAAGGCTTGGCTTAAGCATTTTAAAAGAAGCAAGCCATTATGAGTAAAACACAGTCACTTTCCATTACTTACCGATTTACAGTGTTCTATCGCTTTGTAATTGCCTTTATTATCGGTTTTGTATGCACTGCTTTTTTTAGTATGGCTTTGGCTTATATTTTTAATATGATGATGCCAAAAGCTGAATCTGTTTATTTGGCAGCATTTTGCTCGATTTTATTTTATGCCGTTTTTGTCATCATCGCATTTTGCGTTCAATCTTTATTAAAACTGACCATTTATAGTGTTGTGGTGAGTGGCATCTGTATTTTTCTGACATTAGGATTAGGCTAAATCATGCATAAGAGTATTCGACAGTCGATGGCATGGTTACACTCTTGGACAGGATTACTGTTAGGGTGGCTACTATTTGCTATTTTTGTAATGGGGACAGCCTCCTATTATCGTCATGAAATTAATTTATGGATGCAACCGAAACTTGCTCAATATGATGTCAACCAAGAAACTGCGATTAAAACAGCCTATCAATATTTGCAAGAACATGCCGTCGGGGCTAAAACTTGGTATATCGGTGTTGCATCTGAACAGTCTCCTGTCACGAATATTTATTGGCAAAAAGCAGATGGTGGCTATGAAAGTAAAACACTCGATGCCACTACAGGCAAAGAGCTAAGTCTTTCTGCCACGCAAGGTGGCGATTTCTTTTATACCTTTCATTATCAACTTTTTGGTTTTCCCGTCATTATTGGTCGGATCATCGTCTGTATAGCAGCATTTATTATGTTGATTGCCCTGATTTCAGGGATCATTACTCATAAAAAAATCATTACCGATTTCTTTACGCTCAGGACCTTTAAGTCGCAGCGTTCATGGCTAGATTTTCATAATGTTTCATCCGTCATTGCTCTACCATTTTTCTTGATGATTACCTTTACAGGTTTGGCAATTTTCTTTTATATCTATTTACCATTTGGAATGAAAAAACTTTATCCAGAGAACTCTTTTCAATTCTTTAAAGAAATTCGCACCAATGTCATAGAAAACAAACAACCTCCAATAGACATGAAAAATTTACCTCTCGAAGTTCTGCTTGCCAAAGCACAAACTCAATGGGGAAATAAAGAAATCGATTCCATTACGGCGGACAAACCCAATACTAATCAAGCTCAAATCACGATTAGTCAAACTGAAGATCATTCCATTACAGGCAATAAACCACAAATTACCTTTGACGCAACGACAGGAAAACAATTGGCTGCCACACGAAATGATAGTTCGATTGCCACATTAAGTTTTGGGGTATATGGTTTACACATGGCGACTTTTGCCCAACCATTATTACGCCTTGCCTTTTTCTTTTCAGGTATTTTAGGCTGTTTTATGATTGCTTCTGGGTTGTTACTCTGGAGCCTGAAACGTCAAATTCAAAATAAAACACATGCATTTCATTTTGGACATTATCTGGTTGATCGTTTGAACGTGGCTACTTTTGTAGGTTTACCAATTTCTATGCTGGCTTATCTCTATAGTAATCGCTTTGTCGAGTTACAGCCTGCAATGCCGAACTATGAAATCTATACCTTTTTTATTGTCTGGCTGGCTAGTTTTATTTTGGCAATCTTCACAAAAAAACACTGGCTATGGCGTTCGCAACTCAGCATTTTTATCCTTTTGGCTATCGCCCTGCCTTTTTTCAATGTGATTTATTTAATCCAGAATCATCTGATTACAGACTTAAGAAGTTACTGGCTATTTTTAAGAGTCGATATTGTCTTTATTCTGTTTGCTGGTCTAGGATTATTTATTGTGCGAAATATTCATCCGATACAAACCAAATCCCGAGAAAAGCTTGAAAAGAAGTTAGCGCTTGCTAATCCTGAGGTAAATGCCTCATGAGTATTGTATTTGGTATCTTTTTGATCGTGTTCGGCATGTATATTTTATATGTGCTGAGCAGTAAACAGATTGAAAAAACCAAAAAATCTAAATTACATTTTATGACCCAGCATATCAATATCCTTCGTCTCTTCGCATGCCTTTTATTTTTGATTGCAGGAAGTTTGTTTATTGCGGCTTATGGCACTTCTATTGGCTTTGTCAGTTGGTGGCTGTTTGCTACTCCTTTAGTTTTTGCACTTATATTGTATCTCAATGACTTAAAACCCAAAGCGGATAAGCGTAATCAGTCATCCAGAGTACATAAAATTTAATTTGCCAATCTTAACTTGCTGATTTATCAAACGCTAAACATGTCTTTAGCGTTTTTTTGCATAAGCAAAGCATTATTATTCACAATCCTTTATCTTAAAAAGTCATAAGATATGCAGGTTTTTTATATTTGGCTGATTTATTCATGTTTGGTCCTCTTGAGTTTATATTAGCAGGCGTACTGGTTGGTTTCTGTGTGGGTATCACTGGCGTAGGTGGCGGTTCGTTAATGACCCCTATCTTAATCAGCCTTTTTAGAATTGAACCTCATATTGCAATTGGTACAGACTTACTCTATGCCGCAATTTCCAAATTTTGCGGTTCTCTGGTACATGCCAAAAAACTCAATATCGTCTGGCCGATTGTCATCTGGCTGGCAGTAGGCAGTATTCCTGCTTCTTTTGCTACCTCATGGGTGCTCGAACATTATTTAAGTCAGTCCTCGCACTATAAAATGGTTTTAACTATGGTGTTGGGCTTCATGCTCACCCTGACTGGTATTTCAATTATTTTTCGCGCCACGATTGAAAAGTTTTTTATGGGTTTGCGTAAGAAAAAAGAACTTCCAGAACAAATCGCACATGACACTATTTCTGAAACTAAACGCATTTATATTATAATCATGGGCATTATTTTGGGTGTGTTTGTCACGCTATCATCGGTCGGGGCTGGTGCTTTTGGTATCATGGCACTGATTATTATGTTTCCTAATCTGCCGATGATTCGGATTATTGGTTCAGATGTGGTACATGCCGTACTGTTAACTTTGGTGGCTGGTTTGAGTCATATTAGTGCGGGTAATGTCGATTTTCACTTACTCATGTGGTTATTAGTAGGCTCAATTCCTGCGATCATAATCGGAACTTTAATTAGTTCACGTTTACCTGAAAAAATTATCCGTAAGGTCTTGGGGGTTACGCTATTTGCACTGGGTGTGAACTTTATTGTTCATCCTGTTAAAGCCAAACCTGTTGAAAAGCCTGCCATCACTCAACCTGTTTCTGCCGAAAAAACCACCACAAAATAAGCTATCTAACGGATTAATCGTTTTTTTTAAATGATTAATCCGTTGTAAATATAGTCAGATACCGCTTATTTCATGGTATATTCGTTAAACAGATAACCCTAAGCAATGATCGAATCAGTGACAGCAATGAATACTCTACAGTCTAATCCAGTCTCTCAGCCAGATATCGACGACGTTAATATTAAAAGCATCCACCCTCTTGTAACACCAGCAGAATTAAAGTCTGAACTGCCATTGACTGAAGATGCGTATCAAACCGTTCTCAAAGGCCGCGAAACCATCCGTAATATTTTAGATGGTACCGACAACCGTGTTTTTGTTGTGATTGGCCCTTGTTCTATTCATGATCCAAAAGCTGCACATGAATATGCTGATCGTTTAAAAGCTTTGAGTGAAAAAGTAAAAGATACACTTTACATCGTGATGCGTGTTTATTTTGAAAAACCACGTACCACTGTAGGATGGAAAGGACTAATTAATGATCCAGATATGAATGACTCTTTTAATATTGAGAAAGGTCTACGTATTGGTCGTCAATTATTACTTGAGTTAAACCAAAAAGGTTTGCCATGCGCAACCGAAGCACTTGATCCTAACTCACCACAGTATTATCAAGATCTTATTTCCTGGTCTGCAATTGGCGCACGTACTACCGAAAGCCAGACGCATCGTGAAATGTCATCGGGCTTATCTTCTCCAGTCGGTTTTAAAAATGGGACAGATGGCGGTTTAACAGTTGCAACCAATGCAATGCAATCGGTTAAGCATGGTCATAGCTTTCTTGGTCTCAATGAAAATGGACAGGTTTCTGTGATTCGTACCAGTGGCAATCCATATGCGCATGTGGTGTTGCGCGGTGGCAATGGTAAACCAAATTATGATGCGGGCTCTGTAGCGGAAGCTGAAACGGCTTTGGCTAAAGCCAAAGTCAGTAACAAAATTATGATTGATGCCAGTCATGCCAACTCAAATAAAGACCCTTACCTGCAACCATTGGTATTACGTAATGTGGTTGAACAAATCAATGACGGAAACAAGTCCATTGTGGGTGTGATGGTAGAGAGCCATTTAAAAGGCGGTCGCCAGGATATTCCTGAAAACTTATGTGATCTTGAATACGGTAAATCTGTAACCGATGGCTGTATTGATTGGGATACTACAGAACAAGTTTTACTCGAAATGCATGAGAAACTTAAAGAGTTACTTCCAAAACGCTAATTTGAGCAACCATTGAATAAAAAAACCCTTAACTCTTAAGGGTTTTTTTTATATTCATCTGATTCAAGAATACTTACTGATCAATGATCATATTTTCTGATCAACAATCCAGTAGATTTTATAGGGAATTTAAAGCTAATATGATGATGCGGTTAACATTCAGTTTTGACTGAAACGAACACCTTATTATATTCTAACGATATATCAGTATTTCTATGACCACTTTAGAACAATCTTTATCCCAAATTCCGAACTTTTCTCCAGTCCATGAACATCTACTAAGTTCAGGACAACCGACAGCCGAGCAGTTACATCATATTAAAGAATATGGCTGTAGCACGGTCATCAATCTTGCATTGAATGATGCCGATCCACACCTTGATCAGGAAGACCGAATCTGTCTGGAACTAGGATTAAACTATATTCATTTACCTATTTTATGGGAAATGCCAGCAGCAGATCAGTGCCTATTGGTTCTGGATTTAATCGACCATTTGGTTACAAACGAGATCGTCTGGATACATTGCGCAAAAAATTATCGTGTCAGCTGCTTAATGGCACTGTACCGCCAATATTTCATGGGAATGGATATCGGCTCTGCACAAGAGCTATTGCATCAAATTTGGGAACCGAATGAAACGTGGACGGGACTGATGCATAGTGTTGCCCTACAACTTCAAGGTCGTATGGCAACTCAAGATTTACAACAATCTTTGATCGATCCAAATCAATTTACTTGATGGGTGATTAAAACAGTGGCCGTTGAGAGGATTCCTTCTTGGCGGCCTGTAAAGCCAAGCTTTTCTGTCGTGGTTGCTTTGATGCTGATTTGAGTAATATCTAGCTCTAACACATCGGCGATACTCTGACGCATTTCCAGATTATACTTTGCAAGTTTTGGACGCTCACACGCTACGGTAATGTCTGCATTATTTAAAACATAGCCACGATCTAAAATCAGCTGATAGACATGTTTTAACAAGACACGACTATCCGCACCTTTAAAATCTGGATCAGTATCGGGAAAATGCTGGCCAATATCGCCAAGTGCCAAAGCCCCCAATAATGCATCCGATAAAGCATGTAACACCACATCACCATCGGAATGTGCCTTTAAACCATGGGTATGTGGAATTTTTACGCCTGCTAAAGTCACATGGTCTCCATCTTCAAAAGCATGCACATCCAGCCCCTGACCGATGCGAATTGGTAATATCATTTATTTTCCCTTATAAAACAAATCACACAACTTGTATTCTGGCTTTTGGTTTCGCTATAGTACGTCTAGCCACTGAAATGGAAGTATAAGCGATCATGACGTCTCGTACAGATAGATTTCCTTTAAAAAACGTAGTTTGTGCACTCACGATCAGTTTTTGCTTTTCCTCAGCCTATGCAACGGATCAATTTGATTGTGACAATCATAAAGCGTCATTTGTGAGCAAGAAAATCTGCGCTGAAAATTTTCATGAAACGCGACATGAACTCAATAATAAATTTCTAATTGCTTATCTGGTTTCAGATGCGCCTATTAAACTGTTGTACGACACGCATTCGCTTTGGTTCAATCGTTTACAACAATGTAAATCTCAACACTGTATTGATCAACAATTTGCACTACGAGATGACGATCTCAACTTTTATACCTCTTTAAATCAAAGTTTAACCCAGCATTTTTTAAAGTTTAAACATGGCAAAATTGCCCAACCAGCAATTCATTTACAGGTTCATCAACTAGGCAAAGACAAAATTAAAATTGAAGGCATGGCGTATCGCAATCCCAATAACAGTAATGATAGCCAGATAGTTTCTTTTTTGGCGTATACGACACCCGATAAAAAAGAGCAAATTTTTGATAACGAGCATGATTGTAAATACAATTTTAATTTTCAGAAAAGTATTTTAGTGGTAAAAACTGACCAGAAAGGTTGCGAACGGTTCAGCGGTATCTATCGTCTTTATGATTAAAAATGAGGGTTGGTCTCCCCTCATTTTATTTTCAATCTTTAATTTTATAGCGTCAGGCAGATAATTTCATCGCGATTTCCTGACTAATAATAGCCGCTGTTGCTGCTGAAAGTGTCCAGCCCAAATGTCCATGTCCTGTATTATAAAATACTCGCGGATGCTTTCCTTGTTTAATGACAGGCATCATATTCGGCATCATTGGGCGTAAACCCGCCCACGGAACAGCATGTTCTGTAGATATGTCAAAGTTGGCATTGACCCAATTAATCAAGGGCTGAATACGGTCTGCACGAATATCACGATTATAACCATTAAATTCTGCCGTTCCTGCGACACGGAAACGATCTTCACCTAAACGTGAAGTCACAATTTTGGCACTTTCATCAAGCAGACTAACCCAAGGCGCATTTTGAATACTTTTTTGATCGTTTAAATGTATCGTAATGGAATAGCCTTTCACAGGATAAACATTCACTCGATCACCCAGCATATCTGCCAGTTGATAACTCCCCACGCCTCCACAAATCAAAATTGCATCAGCTTCTAAGCGAATAGGTTGATCTTTAGGTTCAAGCATGTTTTCTGTGCTTGGCTGACAAGACACAATCACTTTCTGATCCGAAAGTTGCACTTGTTGTACATCTAGCCCAAAGCGATATTTCACGCCATATTTTTTGGTTTTTTCAGCCAATCCTACAGTAAATTTATGGATATCACCCGTCGCATCGTCTGGTGTGTAATAACCGCCATAGTAATCACCTGAGAGTGTAGGCTCAATTTGCTTAATTTCCTCTGGACTCACCGCATGTCGTGCCAATGTTCCTTTACAAAGCATATCATTAACATTTTTGGCAATGTTGTAATCTGCTTCGCTATGGTAAATATGTAAAATTCCACGCTTTTCCAAGTTGAAATCGACTTGCTCCTTTTCAGCAATTTCAAACAGACGTTTACGGGCCAGCAAAGCTAGTCTTACCGTTTCGAGTGTATTGGTTTCATAGTGTTTAATACTGGCTAAAAATTCAAATAACCAGCTATATTTATGAACATCGAAAGACGGATTGAGCAATAATGGTGCATCTTTTTTTGACATCCATTTCATGCCCTTCAGCACCGTTGATTTTTGATTCCAGACTTCAGCATTACATGCGGATAATTGACCACCATTGGCAAAAGACGTTTCCATGGCAGGAAATAAATGCCGATCGAGCACGGTGACATCATAGCCCAATAAAGCCAACTCATAAGCAGACGTGACACCCGTGATTCCAGAACCAACCACAATTACATGAGACATATACAACTCCTTGAAATGAAACTCATCTCAAAAATGCCCCATCTGTCTATGTACCTGAGAGCTTCGGTTTTCAATAATTCCTATTAATTATTTTAACCATCCCCTTCGGTGAGTATTTTTAAATACTTCTCTCCAGATTGATGTCGATTATTACAGTCCTTTTGCCTGAGAGTTTCCGGGGTCGTTGCTCCTTCGGCGTGTTCACAGGAACATCTCTCCTGCAATAATTCATATTGTTATAAAAGCAATGTACATGCCAGTTTTTAAAAGTCCAACTTTATTTTGTAGCTCAAATAAAAAAATCTCATCAGCCTAAAACTGATGAGGTTTCTGCGAATCAAATAGGTTGAAAAAGCTTAATCGTCGACTGGATAAGTAATCTTGATGGTCTTGATTCTATTTTCATCCATTTCCAGAACTTCAAATCGAATGCCTTCATGATCAATCGTGGTACCAATCTGAATCGGTGAAGCTGCTTTATCCATGATTAAGCCCGAAACACTGATATATTCACCATCTTCTGGCATGAGTTCGATCATACCCAGTTCAAGCTCAAGCTGATACAAATCTAAAAGCCCAGTTGCTTGCCATGTACGCTCATCGATTTTCACCAACTCTGGCTGTTCATCGGCATCTGGAAATTCACCCGCGATTGCTTCAAATACATCTAGTGGCGAGATCAGACCCTGCACTGTACCAAACTCATCACTCACTAAAACCAGTGATCCTTTGGAAGCACGTAAGGTATTAATCGCATCAATCACTTTCATGCGTTCAAAGATAAAGATTGGACGCTGTCGCTTTAATAAAACTTTGACATGATCTGGATGATCCAGCGCATCAATTAAATCCTTAGCACGAGCAACCGTAATCACTTTATCCAAACTGCCACGACATACGGGAAACAAACTATGCGGAACAGACAAAATCTGCTGACGGATAAGTTCAGGATCATCATCAATATTGACCCACGAGATCTGAGAACGAGGGGTCATGATCGATGCCACAGTTCGTTCGGCGAGAGTCAGTACACCGCCAATCATATATCGCTCATCATTAACAAATAATGTTTGAGATTCCGAGTTTTCATCCACAGCCGAAATTCGATCTTTTTCACCCATCATTTTGAAAATGGCATTGGCAGTTCGATGACGTAATGGAATCTTGGACTGATTTTTTTCGACATTGCGCTGTGAAAACTGATTAAAGGCTTCGATCAGAATGGCAACGCCAATACCTGAGTAGATGTAACCTTTTGGAATATGGAAGCCCATACCTTCTGCAATCAGGCTCACGCCAATTAAAAGCAAGAAACTCAGACATAAAATAACAACGGTTGGATGTCGATTTACAAAGGCTGTTAAAGGTTTAGATGCGATGAGCATCACAATCACCGCAACAGTCACAGCAGTCATCATGACATAAATATTATCCACCATCCCAATCGCAGTAATAACTGAGTCTAACGAAAATACAGCATCAAGTACGATAATCTGTGCAACCACTGCCCAGAAACTTGCATAGGCAACTGAAGAATTCGTTTTAATTTCAGGTTTGCCTTCCATCTTTTCATGAAGCTCAGTCACCGCTTTATAAACAAGAAATAAACCACCCAATAGCAGAATTAAATCTCGTCCAGAGAATGTCATTCCCGCAACATCAATCAAAGGCTTTGTGAGTGTAACCAACCATGAAATAACAGAAAGAAGTGCCAAACGCATAATAAGCGCCAGCGATAAACCAATAACACGTGCTTTATCACGCTGTTCAGGAGGAAGTTTATCGGCCAAAATAGCGATAAAAACCAGATTATCAATTCCGAGAACAATTTCTAATGCAATCAGGGTCAGCAACCCTACCCAAATACCAGGATCTAATAAAAATTCCATCATTAGATCACCTCAAATACTTGAGAACAAATCAATACAAACAACCTACACGGCGATGGATCCATTCACGGATACCCTTTTCAATTAAGATGGTTTTATTATGCATAACTTTTTCTACTTGTAATTATTTTTTTGTATATTGAGTAAATTTTTTAAGCTTAAATTAAGTTTTATAAAAATATCTCACAAACTTTAATCAAAAAAGTTAATTTATCGAATAATTTTAACAATTGCCGCACACAATCAAATAAAAAAGTGAAACACTCAAATTTATCCAAAATATTGATACTTTACAACTGGATAATGACTGCTATAAATTATCATATTGTGCTTTTGAGCACTGCATTTTCACCGGAATAAATATACAAATTCAAAAAATATTGCCAAACACATCACAAAATATTATGATTATTCTGCTAACACAACGACTTTAGAACAATACGGTATAGCAACAATAATTACACATTCACCAACTTGGGAATTATGAAATGAGTAAAAAATACACGAGGTTTTTACCAACCGCAGAGTCTTATGACTTTAACGAATTTCCATATTACTGGATTACACAAGTCCATGCACGTTATGTCTTAAACATTGATAATGTCCTAAAAAAATACGGCTTGGATAATTCTCGTCGGCGTATTTTATTAGCATTGAATTCAAAACCCAAAGCCAGTGTTTCAGATTTGTCTGAGATGATCATTTCAAAAATGTCTACGACTACGAAAATCGTTTACCGCCTAAAAGATGAAGGGCTAGTCAATACCTTTTGTTGCCCTGAAGATGCGCGAATTACTCGGGTTGAACTCACTGAAAAAGGCAAAGAAATGATTTATAAAATTAATGACATTACCAGTGTAGTGCTTGAACAGTCTTTTGATGGCTTGACTCCTCTTCAACTGGAAAAAACCATTGAAAACTTAAAACAGATTTATAAAAATCTGTCACATTAATCAAAAAAGTTTAATTGCGGTGATATTTTCGTAGCAGTTTGACGTGGTACATGCATACATTCAAACTCATCAACAGGAAAACCCTCTATAAAACTTTGTATGTCAGGTGTTTTTAAATCAAGCCATTCATGCAAACGTTCATGAGGAATCACGATTACCGATCGTTTGACATCTCCTGGTTCGTGAAATTCTTTCATCATCGGGTGATCTATGGCGTCCATTGTAATCATGGCAGCCGAACGAATAATATCACCATCTAATCGACAAATTTCATAAATTGCTGCAATGAAAAATGCTTGTCCATCTTTACGACGCACACACCAACGTTGTGGTTTCCCATCAATATATTTAGCTTCATAGAACTCAGTGACAGGGATAACACCAAAATTACACTTAGTCGCGGCTTCAAAGAAGCTTGAACGCTGTAATAAGGTTTCACTACGCGCATTGTAAGTTTTTTTTGCAGAAGATAAATCAGTCGCCCATTTAGGTACTAAACCAAACATCACATCTCGCCATTCGAAACCCAATTCAGATTTAAATAATAACGGTGTCGTATAAGCAGGATAAACTTCGTCCAAATATTCAAAAGGAATTGGAGGTAAATTCAATGCTTGAAGTTGACTATAAGTTAAAGGCTTAAAATTTGCACACATTTTAATAAATCTTGATTACCCTTTATTTAAATGATGCTGATTTTCTATTTTTCAATAAAAAAGTCCCCGAAGGGACTTTTTTATCAACAAGTGATTAAATTAATCACCTGTATAACCTTTCAATTTTAAACGAGCTGCATGTAGTAAAGGCTCTGTATAACCTGAAGGTTGCTCAGCACCTTTGAAGATCAAGTCAGAAGCTGCTTTAAAGGCAATATCATTGACAAATTTAGGCGCCATTGGCGTGTATTCTGGATCATTAGCATTTTGACCATCCACTACTTTCGCCATACGCTCCAGAACTTCTTCAACTTGCTCTTTGGTCACAATACCGTGACGCAACCAGTTCGCAACGTGTTGTGAAGAAATACGTAATGTTGCACGGTCTTCCATCAAGCCAACATCATTGATGTCTGGAACTTTAGAACAACCTACACCCAAATCAACCCAACGAACCACATAACCTAAGATACCTTGACAGTTGTTTTCAAGTTCTTTGGTAATTTCATCAGCTGTCCAGTTGGTATTTTCAGCCAACGGTGGAGTAAGCAAATCATCAAGTGGTAAAGCTTGAGTATTGAGTAACTCTTTTTGGCGTTCAGATACATTACATTGATGATAATGAATTGCGTGAATCACCGCGCCAGATGGAGACGGAACCCAAGCACAGCTTGCGCCTGCTTCTGGATGCTCAATTTTGGTTTTATACATGTCTAACAGCATATCTGGTTTTGGCCACATGCCTTTACCAATTTGCGCTTTACCACGTAAGCCTGTTTGCAAACCAATCATGACATTACGGTTTTCATACGCAGGGAACCATTTTTGTCCTTTGATTTCGCCTTTACGAACAAACGCACCCGCTTCCATAAAGGTATGGATTTCGTCACCTGTACGATCCATAAAACCAGTATTAATAAAGATGGTACGATCTTTCGCCTGAGCAATACAGTTTTTCAGGTTTACAGAAGTACGGCGTTCTTCATCCATAATACCGACTTTAAGTGCTTTAGCAGGCAAGCCTAATGCTTGTTCTACGCGCTCAAACAATTCAACCGTAAATGCAACTTCTTCTGGACCATGCATTTTTGGCTTAACGATATACATAGAACCTTTACGCGAGTTCTTCAATGTATTGTTGCCACGAATATCTGGAATGGTAAGCAAAGGCGTTACTAGAGCATCCATGATGCCTTCATAAATTTCTTTGCCATCGACTAAAATCGCTGGATTCGTCATCAGATGCCCAACATTACGAAGAAGCATCAATGAACGGCCATGCAACGTCGTTGTACCGCCAATCAGATTCTTAATAACACGATCTTCGCTGAGTTTACGTGTAACCGTTTTACCGTTTTTCTCGATAGACTCTGTTAGATCACCTTTCATTAGACCTAACCAGTTACGATAGCCTTCAACTTTTTCTTCTGCATCTACAGCTGCAACTGAATCTTCCAAATCCTGAATAGTGGTAACCGCAGCTTCAAGAACTAAATCTTTGACCCCAGCAGCATCTGTTTTACCAATTGGGCTGTTGGCATCGATTTCAATAATGACATGCAAACCATTGTTGAGTAACACCACTTCGGTCGGTGCTGCCTCTTCGCCGTTATAACCAACAAATGCTGATTCTTGCTTAAGCTTGGTTTGTGAGCCATCTTTTAAGGTCACTACGAGTGCTTTATTTTCAATCGCATAGTGAGTTGCATCGGCATGAGAGCCTTGTGCTAAAGCGAATGTTTGATCAAGGAAATTTTTAGCAAAAGCAATTACCTTTTCGCCACGCACTGGGTTATAGCCCTTGCCTTTTTCCGCACCATCCGTTTCAGGAATAACATCGAAACCATATAGCGCATCGTATAAAGAACCCCAACGCGCATTAGCTGCATTGAGGCTATAACGTGCATTACGTACAGGTACTACCAATTGTGCGCCTGCAAGTAAAGCAATTTCTTCATCTACATTTTCAGTGGTGATCTGGAAATCTTCTACTTCTGGTAATAAGTAGCCAATTTCTGTAAGGAAAGCTTTGTAAGCTTCTAATTCAAATTTGTTATTACGGTGCCACTCGTCAATTTTAGCCTGTAACTCATCACGCTTTGCCAAAAGCGCCGTGTTTTTTGGACTAAGATCAACAACGACTTGCTCAAAGTTCTTCCAGTAAGTTTCACTGTCCAAACCTGAAACTGGTAGAGCTTCATTTTCGATAAAGTCGTAAAGTTCTTTAGCAATCGCTAACTTGCCTTTTTGAATACGTGCCGTCATTGTCTTTCCTGATGTTGCTACTTTTTATAACAAGAGTTTCAAGTATACCGATTTATACTTTGCTGAATAGTAATATCACGCTGCTAAATAACAAGCATTTCAAAAACAAACCATCTTGTTAGTTCTTATTTAGCGAGGTAAAACTTTCATTTCCGCAATTCGCATACCCAATTACAGTGTATAAAATTTTTAAAATGCCGAAATTAGACTTAAGTTCAGATCAGTCTAATCGACTCCTTTTTCATAATGAACCATAGTTATAACAAAAAAATATAGCATTGAAAGCATTGGCTCAAAGAAATTTGTACATTCTTTTATAACGATTTAGATGCAAAGAAAAAGGCGTTCAATTTGAACGCCTTGAGTATCTATTATTTTAAAGCTTAGCTGTTTTCAGCGGCTTGATGAATCTGTCTGTGTTCAGAATGCAAATACTCATCAGATTGCATTTCTAGCAAGCGAGAACGAGTACGTTCAATTTCAAAAGCCAACTTTTCACCTTGATATAAATCAATGATGGAATCCTGAGAAGTCAGAAGCAATTTGACGCCACGATCATAAAACTCATCCACCAGATAAATAAAACGACGCACACCTTCAGATAAACTATCGGTTAAATGCGGCACATTACTCACCAAAACCGTATTATATAAGTTTGCAATTTCAATAAAATCTGCTGGACTGCGCGGTTTAAAGCAAAGTTCCGAAAACTCACACCAAAGCACATCTTCCGTATGACCTAACGTTTCTACAACACGATGATTAATGGTGATCGGTTCATCCGAATAACCTTGTGTTTGGGTAATGGCTTTAAAACGCTGTGCCATCCAGATTTTAGCATCATCAGTAAGAGGATACTTAAACAGTTGTGCTTGCTTAAGTACACGCAAACGATAATCGACACCTGCATCTACATTTAAAACCACACAATTCTTTTTCACCTGTTCAATTGCAGGTAAGAAACGATCTCGATGAATGCCGTTTTTGTATAAGCCATCTGGGGCAATATTTGAAGTTGCAATGAGGGTAATACCACGTGCAAACAATTTTTGGAACAAATCGCTTAAAATCATGGCATCCGTGACATTGGATACAAAAAATTCATCAAAGCAAATCACCACAGCATCTTTATAGATTTGATCCGCGACCAAATCTAATGGATTACGCTGACCAGACAAACGATTTAGCTCACGATGTACATGCTGCATAAAATGATGAAAATGCATGCGTGTCTTACGGCGAAATGGAACAGAATCATAAAATTGATCCATCAACCATGTTTTACCACGCCCTACACCACCCCACATATATACGCCTCGTGGCGCAGTTTGGCGACGGAAACGGCGGAATGCTTTTTTTGAAGCTTTATAACGACTAATGAGATCCTGCCAAACTCGTTCTAATTCATGTACAGCCTGTGCCTGAGCTTCATCAGGCATAAATTGTCCTGAAGATAATGCTTGTGCATAACGCTCTGCAGGAGATAAAGGGGTAAACGCTGTACCATGAGGAGAATGAATGTTTGCCATGTCTTTTATTTGCTTTCAGTATTTGTAGAAAAAGTATATCGAAGATTCGATGCGTGAAAATAGAACTTTGGACTATAGCTTTGATGCTATTTTCCATACTGTCTTGGACTTTGTCCAAACCAGCGTTTAAATGCATGATTAAATGCAGCGGGTTCTGAATAACCCAGTAATTCTGCAATGACTTCGATTGAATATTCCTTATATTCCATAAGCTTTAATGCCTTAGTTTTAATTAACTGCTCACGAATTTGTTTATAACTCGTATTCAGTTGTTGCAATTGATGCCGCAGAGTTCGCTCAGGAATCTGAAGTGCAATTGCCGTTTCCGCCATTGTGGGAATTACACCCTGTTGTAATTCGAGATAGTTATGCACACGCTGCACCAGATCGGATTGCTGTGTTGCTTCATCATCTAAACGTTTGATCTCATCCAGGCATTTAGCTTCATAGACGCGATGGGTTATGATATCCGCAGATGGGATTTTTACATCTAATACCGCTTGATTCAAACTAAAAACCGCATGATCGGCATTAAAATGCAAATTATTGCCATAATAATGCTGATACTGCGCTAGCATATTTAAATTTTGCGGCTGCGGGAATGGCAAATCCACTCGAATTTCAGGTGCCTCCAATCCCATCATTTTATAAATATCTAAAATAAATTTGTAAGTACCCGATATTTCACACTGGGCTCTTAAGCGTCCCATTTCTGTATTTAAATCGATGGGTACGTAAACTAATGACGCATATCCATCTCGTTCACTCAGACTGAGTTGTCCAAACAAATGCGTGAGACTTTGATATTCAATACCTTTATAAATGGCATGACGAATGCTATCGGCAGTGACCAATAACATTAATAAAGGTCCATAACCTGCCAGCGCGTAATGTTGTCCAATATATAAGCCTTGTTCAGAAGGAACATCCTGACTGATAATATGCTGGATATCCCATTCCAAACTATCATGAATAATAGAATGTGGATTGAGGGCATCTATCCGAATCCCAATATTTGCCAGACGCGAATCGACATCAATACCAGAATTACGCATTCCTTGTATTAAATACATGAGTCCAAGTATTGATCGCTTCATTCACAGTTCTATTTTTCGATTACTGTAGTGTTGTACTATAAAGCAGCAATAAAATTAATTGCCGAATCTATCAATTTTGATGTCGATCTAATCATGTTTCTGGCTCTGATAATTCATTAAACTGATTATAAATAGATCATTATTTCATTATCGGATCAATATCATGCAAGATTCCTCAATCAATGCAATTCAAAAAACAAAAGTTGCGATTATCGGTGCGGGTTTTGGTGGACTTGCAATGGCAATTCGTCTTCTACAAAACAATATTCATGATTTTGTAATTTTAGAAAAAGCCAAAGATGTCGGTGGAACTTGGCGAGAAAATCAATATCCCGGTGCAGCTTGCGATGTCCAATCACACATGTATTCACTTTCGTTTGCACCTAAAACCAACTGGTCTAAACGCTATGCCGAAGCAGGCGAAATTTTTTCATATATTCAGGATATTACGGAGCAATTTCAACTTAGGGAATATTGTCAATTTGAGCATGAAGTTACCCATGCAGAATATGATGAAGGGCGTTATATCTGGACACTTTCATTTAAAAACCATGCTCCTCTAGAAGCACAATTTGTGATTTTTGCTTCAGGCCCTTTACATGTTCCACAAATCCCACATATTAAAGGCATTGAAAAATTTCAAGGTAAAGTGTTTCATTCATCAGAATGGGATCACCATTACGACCTAACAGGTAAAAATGTTGCTTCTATCGGAACAGGCGGCAGCGCAATTCAATATATTCCTGAAATAGCCAAACAAGTTAAGCAACTGTATGTATTTCAACGTACAGCAGCGTGGGTGATTCCCAGAGACGAGCGTCAATATTCACATTTAAGCAAATTATTATTTAAAAAATCAAATATTTATCGACAAGTGCATCGTGCGAGATTATACTGGAGTAATGAATCGAGAGTTATACCTATTGTCCAACCACACATTATGAAATATGGACAAAAACTTGCAGAAGCTTTTATTCGATTTCAGGTAAAAGATAAAGCACTTGCGAGGAAACTGACCCCAGATTTTGTAATGGGTTGTAAACGTATTTTGATTTCAAATAAATATTTTCCAACTTTCAATCGTAAAAATGTCGAGTTAGTGACCGATGGAATTCAAGAAATTACAGAAAATGCCATTGTGACCAAAGATGGTAAGCAACGACAGATCGACTGCCTGATTTATGGAACAGGCTTTATTACAGATCCACGTATCTATCTAAAACATTTTGAATGTTTAGGGAAAAATCACCAAGAACTCAAACAAGCTTGGAAAAATGGACCAGAAAGTTATTATGGAATAACGACAGCAGGCTTCCCTAATTTATTTCAGCTTCTCGGTCCAAATACAGTGCTTGGACATAATTCCGTTATTTTTATGATCGAATCTCAAGTGAACTATATCCTTCAACTGATCGAGATGGTGGATAAAACTCAAACACTTGCGGTTGAGGTGAAAGACGATGTTCAAACTCAATTTAACCATAAAATTCAACAGCAACTAAAAGATACTGTCTGGCAGTCTGGCGGATGTGTCAGTTGGTATCAAGCTGCGGATGGTAAAAACTTTGCTTTATGGCCAACCTATACATGGAAATATTGGTTAGAAACCCGAACTGCGAATGCCTCTGACTATGTCTTTCTTGGACAAAATAGAACAAATGATAAAAAACAGGTTGCTGCATAATTTTTTATCATCATAATAAGTAGGTTAAATATAACCTACTTATTTTATGCAATCCCTTATTTTAATTGTGCAAATTTTTATCGCAATTGGCTTAGGCTATTTTATTGCACCTCATTTAAAGCAAACCCTTCGCCAGTTTATATTTAAAACACTCCCCTACTTTTCTTACTTACTGTTAATCAGTGTTGCTTTTGAATTTGCTCAAGCCTTAACTCATTTAGAGCATCCTGAGCGGATTTTACCCACAGCTCTTTTAATTGCAGCATCAACTTCAATTGCTTCATTTTTTGTGTGTTTGATCGCTTATAAATTATTAGATAAAGACAGTGTACAGGGAACAATTTCTTTGCATTTGTTTTTAAATGCATTAAAAAACATCAGTTATGCCTTTATTGCACTGGGTTTTGGAGCCACTTTAGGCTTTGTAGTTCATCATTTTCAGATCAATGTGCTGTTCAATAGTTGGTATTTGCTTTTAGTTTTTATAGGTTTTATTGGTGTTGAACTTGCTTACACCCATTTTGACCGTACGTGGCTCAGTTGGAAAATACTGATTGTACCTTTGGCTGCGATATTTGGTTCACTGATTGCTGCTTTCTTCTGTTTTATGCTTTTAACTGGCTATAGCTTAAATGAAGTGATCGCTTTATCTCAGGGTTATGGTTGGTATTCGATGTCAGGAATCTTATTTACTAAATTGCACTCAACCGAATTAGGTGGCATTGCTTTACTCACTGATTTATTTAGAGAAATTTTTGCAATTCTATTGATGTATTGTTTAGGTTGGCGCTTTCCTCGCTCTGCAATTTCAAGCGCTGGCGCAACATCAATGGATGTCACGTTAGCAATGGTCAAACAGTCATGCGGCACACATTATGTACCACATGCCATGATGAGTGGGATCATATTAAGTTTACTTGCACCCTTACTCATTAGTTTCTTTTTAATGCTTTAGTTAAGTGATGCCCAAATACTTTTGAGCATCTCATTTGGATTTTCAGCTTTGGTAATCGGACGACCAATCACCAAATGAGTTGCACCATCCAGCATCGCTTGCTTTGGTGTCACAATCCGTTTCTGATCATCGGCACTTGAACCTTCTGGGCGAATCCCAGGCGTCACCAAAGAAAATTCTGAACCAATTTGCTCACGTAACATCTTAGCTTCTTGCGCAGAACACACCACGCCATCCAAACCACTGTCTTTGGTCAATTGAGCTAAACGTTTGACTTGTTCAAATGGCTCGACATCTAAACCAATATCACGTAAATCTTCTCTACCCATTGAAGTGAGAACCGTAACAGCGATCAATTGAGTATGATAGTTCCCTGCTTTTAAACGCTCAACGCAAGTTTCCATCATTTTACGCCCGCCTGAAGCGTGAACATTGACCATCCATACGCCTAAATTAGCCGCGGCACAAACTGCCTGTGCCGTCGTATTCGGAATATCATGAAATTTAAGATCAAGAAACAACTCAAAGCCACGATCCTGCAAAATTCTGACCGTTTGTGGACCATCATGAGTAAATAGCTCTTTACCCACTTTCACCCGACAAAGTGATGGATCGAGCTGATCAGCAATGCTCAAAGCGTCATATTGGCTCTTTGCGTCCAAAGCAACAATAATACTCACAAATTTATTTCCACAGCTTTAAATTCGGCTAATTATAGATGGATTCACGCATTCAACAAAGCAGGAATATGGCTTTTATGAAAAAAGCCAAATCACAAAATTCATCTGATCTATCTTTGTTCAGAGATCAGGATGGCGCGTGTATCATCATCAAGTACTTCAAGTATATGTTCTTGATCGGCAGCACAACAAATAATCCCCGTCATTTAAAATCATGGGTTCAGCAGTCAGCCCAACTTTTGCGCGTCCTTGCATAATAATATGTCCAATACTTCTGATCGGGTACCGATGGCTCAAACGTGGTTCACTTGGCTGAGTACTCAGGATATAAATCACATCTTGATTTTGTTGGACAATTCGCCAGTAAACTACCTGATAATGCGAATCTCATATCTAACTGAGGAGCCGTAATCCTGATCATAGTTAGAGTGACTGCCACCTTGAGAGCTATAGGTTTGCCATAAAAAAAACCCTTTAAGTCATAAAGGGTTTTTTTTATTTCAATATCTTATACTTTTACCTATAAATAAGACAATTTATAAAGGAGTTCGATTCTGAGTCTCAGGTTGAACTTCCATTACTGTCTTTTCATGCTTGGTATTCGCCGCAACTTGGGCAGCAGCAACCTGTGCCATTTGAATCTGCTCTTTACGCAGATGTTCAATATCCTTTCTCAGTCGTTTAATTTCCCAACCTTTTTGAATGACTTTAAAGACTAAAACACCCAGTAAAAGTCCAATGACAATTCCAAGTGCCAAAGTAATCAAAAGTAATAAGCCCAAACGCATTGCTGGTATCTGTGTGAACAACAAATCCACAGATAACTCAGTACTATTTTGGAGTACCAGAGCAAGCGAATAACCAAATAAAACAACGAGTAATGCGATCAAGATAATACGCATAAGCACCTCATTTTTATTAATTCTTAATTGTTATTTTGCCACAACTTCGTTTACCGCATCACGAAGTGCTTTTCCAGGTTTAAAGTGCGGAACGGCTTTCGCTGCGACTTCAACTGATTTTCCCGTCTTAGGATTACGCCCTACACGCGGATCACGATGATGCAATGCAAAACTACCAAAACCACGAATTTCAATGCGATTATCCGTTGATAAAGCCTCGATCATTTGATCGATCATGATCTTTACCGCTTCTTCTACTAAAGGTTCTGCCAAGTGAGGATTCTTTAAGGCAATACGCTCAATTAAGTCAGATTTATTAAGTGCTTCAGTCGTCATTGATGACCTCTTTATTTCTTACTGATTTTCAATGACTTTAATAATAACCTGTTTAAATACAAAACGGTAGCGCAGTACACTAATACTACGCTACCGTTTACAGTAAATCGTATAAAAAGTACGAATTAGTTACACTAACCGTACTTTTATATAAGTTTTACTTCATTTGTGCCTTGATCAAGTCACCAATGGTCTTAGGACCATTTTCTTGAGAAGTCGTTGCAGTACGAAGATTTGCAACAGCTTCTTTCTCTTCAGCTTCGTCTTTCGCTTTGATAGACAAGTTGATAGAGCGAGACTTGCGGTCAACGTTGATGATTTTCGCTTCAACTTCTTGACCAACTTCTAGGAACTTAGTTGCATCTTCAACGCGATCACGGTTGATTTCTGATGCTTTCAAAGTTGCTTCAACTTCGTCAGCCAACTTAACAGTTGCGCCTTTCGCGTCAACCGCAGTTACAGTACCTTTAACCAATGCACCACGTTCATTCGCTGCCAAGAAGTCATTGAATGGATCGCTGTTCAATTGTTTGATACCAAGGCTGATACGGTTGCCTTCAGCGTCTACAGACAAGATAACCGCTTCAACAGTGTCACCTTTCTTGTAACGACGGATTGCATCTTCACCTTGTTCGTTCCAAGAGATATCAGACAAGTGAACTAGACCGTCGATACCGCCAGGTAAACCGATGAAAATACCGAAATCAGTGATTGATTTGATCGTACCAGAAACTTTTTCACCTTTGTCGTGAGCCTTAGCAAACTCTTCCCATGGGTTAGCACGAGTTTGTTTGATACCAAGAGAGATACGACGACGTTCTTCATCAACTTCAAGAACCATAACATCAACTTCATCACCAATCTGAACAACTTTAGATGGGTGGATGTTTTTGTTGGTGTGATCCATTTCAGAAACGTGAACAAGACCTTCAACGCCTTCAGCGATTTCAGCGAAACAGCCGTAGTCAGTTAAGTTCGTAACACGCGCTTTAACGATAGAACCTTTAGGATAACGGTTCATGATCGCTAACCATGGATCTTCACCAAGTTGTTTAAGACCTAGAGAAACACGGTTACGCTCACGATCAAATTTAAGGACTTTAACAGTCACTTCTTGACCTACTTCAACCACTTCAGATGGGTGCTTGATACGTTTCCAAGCCATATCTGTAATGTGAAGAAGACCATCGATACCGCCAAGATCAACGAACGCGCCGTAATCAGTAAGGTTCTTAATTGTACCTGTAACAGTTTGACCTTCTTCAAGCTGAGCAAGAAGTGCTTCACGGTCAGCAGAAGATTCAGCTTCCATAACTGCACGACGAGATACAACAACGTTGTTACGTTTAGCATCAAGTTTGATCACTTTGAACTCTAACTCTTTACCTTCAAGGTGAGTTGTGTCACGGATTGGACGAGTATCTACAAGTGAACCTGGTAGGAACGCACGAACTGGACCAATGTCAACAGTGAAACCGCCTTTAACTTTACCAGAAATAACACCAGTAACGATTTCGCCATCTTCAAAGATTTTTTCAAGCTTAGTCCAAGTTTCAGCACGTTTTGCTTTTTCACGTGATAAAACAGTTTGACCCATACCGTTGTCAAGCGCTTCTACAACGACGTCAACAGTATCACCAACTTGAACTTCAAGTTCACGTTGTTCATTTAAAAATTCAGCACGGTCAACAACGCCTTCAGATTTAAGGCCAGTGTCAACAGTTACCCAGTCACTATCGATGCTAACAACAACACCTTGGATGACTGCACCCTTTTCAACGTTGAGGTTTAATTCACTTTCTTCAAAGAGGGCTGCAAAAGATTCGGTCATGATATACCTGATAAAGTCAGCGGTCTTGGATCAGACAAGGCCGGTTTAGTTAAGTCTCTACATAGTCCGTAATAAACTGATCAAGCTATGCTTTAACTGATTTAAAAAATCGGTTAGGCTTTTATACGTTGGTCGACATAATCAGTCATTAACTGAAAAACTTGATCAATAGTCAAATTTGAGCTATCAATCTGATAAGCGTCTTCAGCTGGGCGCAAGGGTGCAACTGCTCGTTGCATATCACGCTGATCACGCGACTGTATATTAGCCAAAATGTCGTTCATTTTAACATCTAGCCCCATCCCCTGCAACTGCTTTACACGACGCTCTGCGCGCGACTCAGCAGATGCGGTCAGATAAATTTTGGCTTCGGCTTCTGGGAAAATGGAAGTCGCCATATCACGACCATCTGCAACCAGACCTGGGGCCAGAATAAAAGCGCGTTGTCGATCAAATAAGGCTTTGCGAAGTTCAGGAACTGCGGCGACCTGTGATGCAAACTCCCCTACGCGTTCTGTACGAATCGTTTGGGTCACATCCTCACCATCTAGAATAATGGCAGTTGCTTCATCTTTTGTTTCAAATTTAATATTAAGATGGGTCGCAACTTCTACACATTCATCTAAACGTATATCTAACGCATCGAGTAAGTTTTTTTGATGTAATGACAGCCCCAGCAATCGATATAAAGCACCTGAGTCCAGTAAATGAAAACCATAATGTTGAGCGAGTTTTGCAGCAAGTGTGCCTTTACCAGAACCACTTGGTCCATCGATTGTAATAATATGAACTGTCATTAAAATCCCACTAAGCGATCGATTTTGCTAATTTTGAAAAGCCTAGTGTAATCGCTGCTTTAAGTTGTGCAAGAATTAATTTGCTGACAAATGGAATTTTTGCGGTTAATTCAATGGTATAGGTCACTAAAGTTTTGTTGGGCGAAATTTCCTGAAAATCGATTCGACCAATATGATGTTTTATCAATGGATTATCGATTAATTTGTATTCGATACGCTTATTTTCTTCCAACAAAGTGATTTCTTCTTTTAACGGCTTAAATGGCCCAAACCCCATACGACGAACTGACCCTAAACCATCTGGGCGATCAGGATCTGCTGAGTCCTTAACTCTCACCACTTGAATTGGTGCAAAAGCTTGGTTATAGGTTGCATGTTTTGAGAGTAGATCAAATACTTGATCTATCGGCGCATTAAATTCTTTTTTTATGGTGATGGCATTCATCACATCCCTCCAGATAGCAATGACAATTTATATTGTCAAAATACACTATCGAAACATGCAAAAGGAATCAAGAGATGCTGCGTGAATGTTTTTTGTCAGTTCAGCGAATATGAGGTTATTCTGCATCACTTTTTAAAGCGTTAAAATTAAGCAGACGCTCGGAACGCTTTTGCTCTCTTCTCTGCTTAAAAAAAAGGCTCAATTGCTCTGAGCATTGTTGTTGCATACAACCATGCTCAACGATAAATTTATGATTATAATAACCTGAGTCAAGTAATCGGCGCGCACTGACCAACGATCCTGCCTTTGGCTCCGTGGTTGCAAATACCACACGATAAATACGCGAATGTATCAATGCGCCCACACACATCGTGCAAGGCTCTAAAGTCACATACAAAGTTGCATCAGTGGGTAAGCGATAATTTTGAATCGATTCACAAGCCATGCGAATCGCACGAATCTCAGCATGTGCTGTAGGATCGTTTAAACAAATCGGTGAATTATAACCTGTACCAATCACACGATTTTGGCTCACAATTACCGCACCAACAGGTATTTCTCCTTTTGATGCAGCCAATGCAGCCTGCTCAAAAGCAAGCTGCATCCAATACTCATCAGAATAAATCGGCTCAGACATAAGCTAGTTGATAACACCATAATGTTTGAGCAATTGATTCCAGCTTTCAATATTGGTGACAGGTGGATGATCACCCAAAATACCTTTTAAGCTAAAATCTTGAGTATCTTTCCATGCAGGCGATAAATCTTTATCAACCAGACGTGCACGAACACCCTCTACAAAATCAGGATGGCGGATTTTCCAGTCAGAAATTTGCGCTTCAAGCTTAAACACTTCATCCCAAGCATGTACCTGCTTGCCCCATTGCCACAGAAGCCATGTAATTGCTGCTGTACTTGGAGAACCTTTTTGCAAGTTTTCACTGGCTTGGCGTAACCAGTCACTACGCGCATCATTTAGTCCAATAATCGCCTGATAGTCCTGCTCAAAACTGACGCCACGACAAACACTATGAATGACATCCAGAGAATTTTGTAGCGGCCCTGCTGCCACAGGTCGATGCAAACTATTTAACGTATCATCAATCGCTCTAAAATCACCTGCGGGATAATGACTCCAGTCGATATCGATGACTTTTTTCAGCACATTATCACGTTGAGCATCGCAAATATGCGTCGCCCAACCAATGCTGTATGCACCAGCTGCCGTCATGATTGAACCTGTCAATCCTGTAAATAAACCTATAGGACCACGATCTGCAAGGAAACGACTTGCACCGACATCAGGATACAAACCAATATTAATTTCTGGCATTGCCAAACGTGAATATGGCGTCACCAAACGAAATGGTGCAGCCATAAATAAGCCTAAACCACCGCCCATGACATAACCTTCACCCCACACAATCACTGGTTTAGCATAGTTATGAAGTAAAAGGTCTAGCGCGTATTCCTGCTCAAAAAACTGATTGGCAGTTTCAACTTCATTATTAATCACCAATTGGCGCAGCTTACGGACGTCTCCCCCCGCACAAAATGCTTTTGGCGTTGTAGAATCTAACCAAATGGCTTTCACCTGATCATCTTTATGGAAATCCTCAAAGACACGCAATAGTGCAGTCGCAATCGACTCATCTAAAGCATGCAAAGATTTCGGGCGATTCAGGCGAACAATGCGCCAGCCGTTTTTTGCCTCTTCGACAATAAGATCTGGGTGATATCGGGTTACATCGGGAGAATTTGTCATGCGTCCAACTGCCAATCTATAGGCTCAATGCCATTTTGTTTCAAATAATTATTCGTCTTGGAAAAGACTTTACAACCAAAAAAACCGCCACGATTTGCTGCCAGTGGCGATGGGTGTGCTGCGGTGAGCACTAGATGTTTGTTTCGATCGATACGTTGCCCTTTACGTTGTGCATAAGCACCCCATAAAATAAAAACCACATGTTCACGCTGTTCATTTAATACATCGATTACATGATCTGTAAACTCTTCCCAACCACGTTTTTGATGTGAGGTCGGTTGTCCTGCTTCAACAGTCAGTACGCTATTGAGAAGCAAAACGCCTTGATTGGCCCATTTGGTCAAATCCCCATGATTGGACATAGGCACACCCAAATCAGTGTGTAATTCATGAAAAATATTGCGTAAAGACGGTGGTAAAGTGATGCCACGTTGTACAGAAAAACTTAATCCATTGGCCTGATTCGGTCCATGATAAGGATCTTGTCCCAAAATAACGACTTTGACCTGATCTAAAGGCGTGGTATTCAGGGCATTAAAAATTTGTTTACTCGGCGGATAAACCAGTTTTTGCGCCTGCTTTTCCTGAACCAAGAAATCACGCAAGTTATCCATCAGCGGACTTAGTAAAAAGTCTGCCAGTGAATATTTCCAACTTTGTTCTAACTGAACCTTACCCAGTTTATCCTGCTGTTGCTCAGTTAATTGCATTATTCCATCCTGAAATCAATCGATTACCTTTTATATTCTTTATTGACCTAGATGGTCACTTGTAACTCAACTTTTGGGTTTTGAAATTTAGCGCCTTGTTTTAATTGTTCATACATCTCTGGATCAGACCACTCTAATCTGACTTGCTCTGAAAATTCAATACTTTCCAGATCCAGTTCACCCATTTGTGTATTTTGAATATCTTCCAAAAAGCTTTGTGCATAGCCTGTATCAGTTTCATGCACAATCACAGAATAAACCTCAACATCTCCTTCACCATTTTGGGTTTCCGTTGATTTTAAAACTTGCTGTGCCAAATAAAAGAAGAGACGGGAAAACTGTTCTGCCGAAGGTGAAACAGGTAACGCCACCCAACGTGCACTAAATGTTTTACAGGCTTGAATATATTCAGCACTATCATCCTGCCAGAAACAAATCGCATGATCAAAACTATCAAATAGTTCTTTGATGACCCCTTTGAGCAAACCAAAGTCGTATACCATTTGCCCATGGTCAAGCTTGGAAGCTTTAAGTATCAACTCAACTTTATAGCTATGACCGTGAATCGAACGTTTACAACGATCCGATGTACAATTTCGCACAATATGAGCATTTTCAAACTTAAATAACTTTCGGATTAACATGCGCCAAATTAAAAATAATGATCAACGAATTCTAATTATAAAGGAAAAAGTCGGAGCTTTACATTAATTTTAACGTTAATAGCAATAGTCAAAAAGTATCAGAACATTTATTTTTAGGTCAATTTTTCAACACTGATGAGCGATCGTACTTTTTAATACTTTTAAAAAGGCGCCAAGCTTCTTGAATAGACAAAAACGTGTTTGTCCTTACGCATCAGGCTACTACTAAACTGACGTTTACGTTCACTCAACATGACCTCTATATGTGCCTGAAAATAATTGGATTTAACATCGAGTAAAGACATCACCCGTTGTTTATTGTCTGGGTCAATATTTTTAAATGCATCTAATGACCAAAGATCATTGGCACTATTAAAATATTCCATTTTGGCAAATTTTGCCTTGAGTTGCTCTTCAATCGCGTGTTGATCCAGTTTTTCATCAATACTTGCTAGAACTAGAGCAGGTGCCGTATTAATATTGATTTTTGTGGATTGTGTAGTGGGTAAAGCACTAATATAAGGTTTGATCAAATCAAAATTTTTACCCTCAAAACCGCGTACTCTTTTTAATTCTTCAATACTATGAAACTGGGTATTGGGTGCAAGATAAGGTGGCTGTAAACCTTGATAATACGAACTTTCCGCCCCCATTGCGCCAGTAGGTTGATCATCTGGATCTTGCCAATCAATGACAGCCTGACTTAGTTCAGCTGGCAACCCAACTCTGACCAATAACTTTTCAAACCATTTTTGAACATTTTCATCAGGTGTTCCATCTGCCTTCACCAAATTATTAAGATTGAATTTTCCAGATTCATCCTGCAACTCTCCAGAAATATAACCATCTTCCACAGGAAAAGCAGGCATCGGCTTAGCCCATGTCTCCCCTAAATGATCAACTTGCGCACTATCTTGAGCATCTTGCACCAAAAGCTCTGAAAAGAAGGCTTCCGCACTTTTGGCATAAAGCAAGGATTGATCTTGTCGAATCAGATAGGCTGTGTTTTCAGCAGTATTGCTTTGTTTTTTTGCAATTGTTGCGGCCAAAATTGTTGCTAACGCCACCATCACCAGAATTGTAATCAGTGCAATGCCTTGCTGATTCTTTATGCGGCTTCTCATCATGACGATTAATTCTGTCCAGTCTGATTAGTGGAATTGTGATTAGTATTATTCGTTGAATTATTATTGTTGCTTGATGCATCATTTTGTTGCTGCTTTAAAACAATAGCTTTAGTATCCAATAAGTTGTAAATCCATTCATATTCAGTTCCTGCAATGGTGACATCAATTTTTAAACCTGCGGGCAGAAGTTTTAAATTTTGAGTCTGAGTAAAATCTAAACTTGCATCAGGCCATTGATTTAAAGCTTCAGGATTCAATACATTAATTTGAAACTGTTCCACATTTTTCAATAGAATACTGGATTGAGGCTGTGCAGTATTGGGTAGATTCAAATCTGAATATTTTAAGCGATAAACTACTTTCTGCGAAGCATCATAACGATACTCAATCCGCTCATAGGGCGACACCCCCTGCCCTAATGGATCAGTCACACCAGCTTTGCTAAACTGAAGTACGTTATTATTCAGTGATAATGCTGGACGCGTTTGCCCATTCATATTTGCCGTAAGTGGAATGATCTGTAAAGTATCTCGCAAAATTTGCTGATATGCGTCTTGTAAAATAAAAAGTTGCTCTTCGTGCTGAGCATTTCGATCTTTAGTCTTGATGAGATAATCAAAAACTTTCCAACCTAATGCAGATAATACTGCAAATATCGCAATCGCGACCAAAAGCTCAACCAACGTAAATCCTGAGCGAGGATCAACAAAGCGAAGCTTTGTCCGAGCGCAAGGTGAGAAGCTATGCTTCGAGTGGCGAGGTTTAAATCGAGCAACGCTCGATCTAAGAAGCAACGCTTCGCAAGAAGACTGAGAAGCTTTACTTCGAGTACGATGATGAGCGCAAAACACAAAGCCATAGGTCAATTGGCAAGCTTGAAATTGCGTAATTACTTTACGTCTCAAAAAAATGGCTTCATTACAAGCTTGATTGTCTTTTTTATTTTTCATTGCGTTTTAACTTGTTGAGGATAATTAAAAAACACAATATTGGTAATGCCAGATTCGACCTTACCTTGTTCATTATTAAATAAACTGACTTGTATCTCAACCCGCTGCACATTAGGACTGATGGTCGATTCAGAGCGCTTATCAATTTGCCAAGTTTCACCCTGAGAGGTAATTTGCTTAGATTCAGTTCCTATCAGCCATTGTTTATTAATTTCCATTTGAGCCGCCTCATTCATGGCAACAAACTGGGCTTTGGTTCTTAAAATGGCATTTGCAGTGGACTGAGTGTATTGCATACCCACCTTTGTCACGGCAACAGCTGCAATTGCAAAAATAGCCAAAGCCACCATCACTTCGAGCAACGTAAATCCTGAGCGAGGATTAACAAAGCGAAGCTTTGTCCGAGCGCAAGATGAGAAGCTATGCTTCGAATGGCGAGGACTAACAAAACATAGCTTTGCCGCTGCGCAAGACGAAAAGCTCTGCTGCGAGTGGCGAGGACTAACAAAACATAGCTTTGCCGCTGCGCAAGACGAAAAGCTCTGCTGCGAGTGGCGAGGCTTAAATCGAGCAATCCTCGATCCTGTCGCAAGATCGAAAACTTGGTTTGAGGTGCAATAATCAAAACCAGTATGTTTCGCTACGTCTTGCGAAATATATTTCTCATTTGCCGCTGCACAAGATGAGAAGCCATGCTTCGAGTGGCGAGGCTTAAATCGAGCAACGCTCGATCCTGTCGCAAGACCGAAAACTTGGTTTGAGGTGCAATAATCAAAACCAGTATGTTTCGCTACGTCTTGCGAAATATATTTCTCATTTGCCGCTGTACAAGACGAAAAGCTCCGCTTGGAGTGACACGCTTTAAATCGAGCAACGCTCAATCTGAGAGGCAGCGCTTCGCAAGAATAATGAGAAGCTATACGTCGAATGCGAGGATGAGCATAAGACCAGAATCCAGAATCGGGTTTATTGGTTTTCATTAATATTACCCAGATGATCAACCTCAATTGGATCACCAACAGGGTTTTGTTCAAAATAAAACTGGATTCGTACTGGTTTTACTTCACCATTGCCAAACCAAATTAATTTGGGAGCTTGTTGATTAATTAAATCCTGTTGAGTTGCATTCTGATAGTTTTGATCAACAGATTCAATATTAAACGCGACTCTTTCAGGTAATACTCTGATAGGAAATTCCGAATAAGGTTGCCATTTTTTATCTTCCTGAATAATCGTTTGAGCACGAAGATCATGATATTCAGCCAGTTCATAGCTAAATGGGGCGACATCAGTCGCATTATGAGTTAATAGAGCAAAAATACGGGATTGATCAACCGATTCTTTATTGATTTTTTTTAAATCAAGAATAAAAAATTCACGTGCTTGCATTGCTTTACGCTGATCGACCCCACTGATATTTAATAAAATCAGCGAAGCCAAAATCGCGATAACAACAATGACCACCATCAACTCGATCAACGTAAATCCTGAGGCAGGTTTAAATCGAGCAACGCTCGATCCTGCCGCAAGGCGAGAAGCTATGCTTCGAGTATGAGGATGAGCGCAAGATGAGAAGCTATGCTTCGAGTGGCGAGGTTTAAATCGAGCAACGCTTGATCTGAGAAGCAACGCTTCGCAAGAAGGCTGAGAAGCTCTGCTTCGAGTATGAGGATGAGTGCAAGACAAGAAGCTATGCTTCGCGTGTTCGTCCTGATTAGGCATATTGTTCTTGAATAAACTTAGGCATAGCTAAAGCCTGATCAATATAAGCAATGCGCAAAGTATCTCTGGAACCCAAATAACGCTGATAAAAACTCGAATTTAAAATAGCGGCTGCACCATGTGTAAGCGACCAAATTCCAGCCAAATAATCACGGGTCGTCATTGAACTTTGGATTGACTCCAGATAAGTATCTGTCATACCAATAATAATGCGTAAACGTTTTTTACGAATCTGATAAAGCTCTTGAAAAAGTTGCTGTATCCCTTGTCCAGTTGTCGACAAACGCTCTTCAATCTGATGAAACATCACAGTACGTTCAGGATGATGCAAATGATGCAACATAAAAAAAGCTAAATGCTCCTGAAAAGTCTTTTGCGTATCCTGCACCATTTCATGCAACATCTTTTCATTACGAATGATCAATAAAATATACAGTTCATCTTTACTTTGAAAGTGCTTATAAAGCGTGCCTTTAGCAAGATCAAGCTCCGCTGCCAAAGCATCAAGTGTCATACCTGCTTCGCCATTTTCCAATAGGAGTTGTTCTGCAACCTGAAATATCAATATTTCTCTTGCTCGAAACTGAGCCTGACGATCCATCTTCACGCAATAACTCTCTTACTTTAGCTTTCGTTTAATTCAACTATTTCATATTCAGAAGATTTTCAAAGTTTTGGCGAGTAATAGCTGCCATTTCTTCTAGAGGTTTATCATATACATCACTTAAAGCTTTGGCTACAAATGGCACATATTTTGGTTCATTTGATTTACCACGATAAGGCATAGGTGCCAAATAGGGGCTATCTGTTTCGATTAATACTCGATCAAGTGGCACTTGTTTAGCGACATCTCGTAAATCTTGCGCATTTTTAAAAGAAATAATGCCTGAAAAGGAAATATAGTAACCACAATCTAACGCCGCTTTTGCTGTTTCCCAATCTTCAGTGAAACAATGCAAAATACCATGTGTCGAATGTTCTGCACGAATAATATCAATGGTATCTTGCTTGGCAGAACGAGTATGCACCACCACTGGTTTTTTCACAATTTTAGATGCTGCAATATGTCGGGCAAAACATTGCTTTTGTTGTTCTACAAATTCAGTACTATGATAATAATCAAGCCCCGTTTCACCTAATGCCCAAACTTTATCAGATTGTGCCAATTCAACCAGAAATTCAGTGGTCGCTCGAGCCATCGTGGCTGCATCTTCACAGGGATGCACACCGACGGTATATCCCACATCATCATGGCGTTCGGCGATTTGAGCAAGTTGAAGATGATCATCCAGATCAACTGAAATACTCATAAACTTGGATACACCTGCTTGACGCGCCTGTGCCAGTGCCTGATCCAAATCTCCATCATAAGCTGTCAAATCCAGCATGGTCAGATGACAATGAGTATCTACAAACACAATTTTTTCCTATTTTTTACATGGTGAAATTAGGACGATCAGATACACTACCCGCCAAAAGCTTTTCTGCTTCATTTTTGTAGTAGATTCCCTTTTCGCCACTGAGTTGAATCGCAAAACCATGCGGTTTAACCCCAGTTTGTTTACGTGAAATCCAGATCACTTTTCCAGTGAGAGGAATCTTTTGCGACTGCTCGGGCAAGGTAGCCAGTACAAATATCTCGTCACCCAGCTTGACAGCTTGCTTGGAAGGAATAAATAAACCACCACCTTGCACAAAACTCATATAACTGGCTTGCAAGGTTGCACGATCAGGAATATTTAACTGAATAATTCCGCCCATCATACGTGGTTCCATTCTACTTCCCCTTTATTTAACATTCATTAATTTTATAAAAAGTTGATCCAAAACCAGATTGGTTTGTACATTTTGCTCAACCAATTGCTTGGCATGTTGTATTTCTGCATAGATTTCAAACAATTGCTCAAGCGTATAGGCTGGCACGATTTGATCAAAAGACAGATCAATGTTTTTGATTGATTGATTGAGCTTGACACAAATTACATCACCCAACAAGTACTCCAACATCGCAATAAAATCATTAAAGCTCAACTCTTTTGACCATTTGGTTGCGAGCATTATGGGTTTATTTTTCTGTATGACCAAATTTGTCCAATCAGCCATAAAGTCAGTACGCTTATTTAACCAATCACTTTCTGCTAACTGTAACGCACTTAAGGGCATAGCGCCCGTAAGATTCAAGAGCAAGTTGATTTGTTCTACCGAAAGTTCAGGCTGCTTATTTTGAATATATTGCAATGCTTGCTCAGGTGAAATTCGATCTAGTGCGAAGTGCTGCAAACGACTGCGGATAGTAGCAGGTAATTTTAGATAATGATCTGCCAATAAAATTAAAATGATACGTTCACCTGGCTCTTCGAGTGTTTTTAAGAGCGCATTGGACGAAGCAATATTCAAAGCTTCCGCGGGTTCAATCACAATCACACGCCAGCCATCTACGGTTTGTTGCACAAAAGGCAATAGCTCACGTATTTTCTCAATTTTGATCTTGGCATTTTGTTTTTTATTTTCTTCATCGGTACTGATATGTACATAATTGGGATGGGTATCGGACTTTAACCACTGACAACTTACGCATTCACCACAGGCAGCTTGAGCCTGTTTATTAGAACAGAGAATCCAAGCTAAAAAATGCTGGGCAAATTCATGTTTCCCACAACCATTTTTGCCATAAAACAAGAGACCATGACCCACTTCTGGGAATCGGCTGGTGAGCGTCTCCCATACATTTTGTTGCCACGGATAAACAGTTTGCATCAAATCATCCAAAATTATTGAAAGCTTGAAACGGGCATCGCGTTTAAACGCTCTAAATCCGCCAAAGTGTCCACACCCGGTGGCAGATTGGCTTCTGCAATCGCAATCGCGATTCGATGACCATTTTCTAGCACACGCAACTGCTCAAGACTTTCAAGTTTTTCCAATGTGCCCTGTTCCCAAGTCACATATTCCTGTAACAAACTGACCCGATAAGCATATAACCCCAAATGACGATAAGCATGTGCATGTAGTTGTTGGGTGTGCTGTTGTGCCGCATCACGGTCATAAGGAATCGTTGCACGACTAAAATATAGCGCTTCATTGCCTTTAGACATGACGACTTTCACAATACTGTTACGCTGAAATTCCTCCAACTGGTGAATCGGCTCACATAAGGTCGACATGGAACAATTTGGTTTTTCAACCAATAACTGACTCACCTGTTGCACTAATTTAGCAGGCAACAAAGGTTCGTCACCTTGCACATTAACAATAATGTCATCACTTGCCCAGCCTTTGATTCGTGCAACTTCACTTAAACGATCTGTACCAGAAGGATGTTCCGTACTGGTCATCACGACATCAATATTTTCTGTACGACAAATATGAGCAATACGTTCATCATCTGTGGCCACGCAGTAATCATCAAAACCTTGAACTTTTTTTGCCTGATCAACAACACGTAAAATCATGGCACGACCATGAATCTCTAAAAGGGGTTTCCCAGGTAAACGTGAGCTAGCAAAACGAGCAGGAATGACGATGTGTTTCATTTAAATTTCCTGAGACGGAGAAATACCCAACTGATGTAATTGAGCGTCAAGTAATTGGTAACAATCTTGAGAAAGGATTGCCTCTACAGGCACGACCCAAATTTCAGTAGCGAAATCTGGATACTGTTGAAGCAAAGCTAAAATCTTTACTGCATCTTTTTCAGTGGTAATGATGGGGTTGTGATCATCAAACTGTAAATCTTCAATTTCATAATCATAATGATCGGGAAATTCATGGCATTGAAATTCTTGAATACCAATCGATTCAAGTGTTTTATAAAAACGCTGCGGAAAACCAATACCGACTACTGCATAAAACTGGTCTTGCGGATTAAATAAATTTGCAGCATTTTTGGATGGATTTAACAAATACGGCTGACCTGCTTGAAGGTGCATATTTAAGCTCGACTGCGGTTGTACTCCATGTTCAATAACAGTCCCCGTTTCTAAACGTGATTTGGGTTCACGTAAATAACCTTCAGGTAACAGTTTTTCATTGCCCAAGCCGCGATTAAGATCCAGTACAATCCATTCAATTTGCCGATCTAAGGCCCAATGTTGTAAGCCATCATCACTAATAATGAGATCGATGTCATATTGACTTAACAGCAACTCAATTGCTGCTTTACGATCTGCTCCCACAGCCATCGGCACATGTGTAGATTGAACGATTAAACACGGCTCATCGCCCACCTCATCAGGTTTGGAACTCATATCCACGAAAGCAGGAAAAGGCCCATGACCACCGTAGCCACGGCTGATCACACCGACTTTAAGCTGTCGCTGCATCAGATATTTGATCAGTTGGATTAATAGAGGCGTTTTACCGCTCCCACCTACCGTAATATTGCCAATCACCATCACAGGTACGGGTGCGGTATATACTGGTTTTACGCCAGTTTGATAAAGCTTGTGATTAAAACTTGAACCTACCCAATATAAACATGACAGTGGACGTAACAAAATTAGCCATTTTGCTTGTTTATTCCACGCATCCTGAATCATTTGGGCAAAAGACATGCAGACTAATCCTCAAAATTACGCTGGTGTAATTGATAGTAAGCGCCTTGTTTAGCCAGTAATTCCGAATGTGTACCTTGCTCCACAATACGACCTTTATCCATCACCACAATTCGATCTGCATTTTCAATCGTTGACAAACGATGTGCAATCACAATGGTGGTACGATCTTGCTGCATCGCCTGATCAAAAGCTTTTTGGATAAAATGCTCAGATTCATTATCCAATGCACTTGTCGCTTCATCCAAGATCAAAATCGGCGCATCTTTTAGGATTGCTCGGGCAATCGCGATACGCTGACGCTGACCACCCGATAGATTCAATCCCTGAGCGCCAAGAACAGTGTCATAACCTTGCGGTAAGTTCATAATAAAATCATGCGCATAAGCAGCTTTTGCCGCAGCGATAATATCCTCTTCTTTTGCACCTTCAAGCTGTCCATACGCAATATTTTCGCGCACTGTACGATTAAATAACACTACTTGCTGATTCACCATCGCAACCTGACGGCGTAAAGTTGGTAAATCGATATCTTCAATACGAAGATCGTCCAGATAAATTTGACCACTAGTCGTTTCCTGAAAACGCACCAACAAATTCACCAAAGAAGTTTTACCTGCGCCAGAACGCCCGACCAAAGCAATCGTTTCACCTGATTTGATATTGAGCGTAAAATCCTGAATGGCATGAACATCTGATTTATACACCAGCCCCACATGATCAAAACGAATATTACCTTTCAATTCAGGCTTCAAAGTTCCTGTATTTTTTTCTTCAGGTAAATCCAATAATTCAAAAACAGAATAAGCTGCTGCAATACCGCGTTGTATCTTTTCATTAACATCGGTCAGATTTTTTATAGGCTTTGCGAGCAAGCCGGCAGCCGTAATATAAGCAACGAACTCACCCGCAGTCGTATTACCCAAAATTTGTGGGCGCAATGCCAACCAGACGATTAAACTCATGGCAAATGCCATTACTAATTGTACCAGTGGCGAGTTCATGTTTTGAACTACCACCATTTTTAAACCACGTTTGAGGTTTTCCTGAGAAGACTTATAAAAGCGCTGTTGTTCTGAGGCCTCGCCATTAAAGGTTTTGACCACTGAATTACCATTGATACTTTCCTGTACCACGTGATTCACATCACCCATGGTATTTTGTACTTGAATCGAAAGTTTACGCATTCTTTTAGATGCTTTACGAACAAGCAAACCAATCAAAGGCATAAAAATTAGAATACACAGAGTCAAACGCCAGTTCGAGTAAAAAAGATAACCCAATAAACCAATGGTAATAAAACCCTCTTTAACAATGGTCGTCAGCGATTCAGAAGATGCAGCCGTGAGTTGCTCTACGTTATACATGATCTTGGCAGTAATATGCCCTGACGAATTATCCAGATAATATTGTGAAGGCAAACACAACAGTTTTGCATAGACATCCTGACGAATACTAAAGATCAAACTGCGTGAGATGACAGCGGTAAAATAACTGCCCATGAACAAGCCCAGACCACGAAAGAAAACCAACAACACTATAAGCGCTGGAAACCAATCAAGATTTTGTCGACTACCTTCCTGAATTGCATCAATGATATATTTTAATAACTTGGCAACTGACACCTCAGTTGCAGCATTGATCGCAAAACCAACCAATACTAATAATGCAATGCCCCAAAAGGGTTTTAGATAGGATAGTAGACGAAGATAAATCTTAAAATCTTGCTTCACTCAGTAAAACCTCTGGAAGGAACTTTTGTACTAATGTTGATGTTAACAAAACCAAGCTGTCCTGCCACATCCATCACGCGAATCACATCCTGATGCGTCGCTTTGGCATCAGCGGCGATGACAAACATTAAATCACGACGATCATGTGCCGCCTGTTTAATTGCACTACTTAAATCAGAACTACTCTGACTAGAAATGGCTTGACCATTGACCATGTAATGCCCCGAAGAGTCTACCATGACCTCGATTTTTTGATCGTATTGTTTTGGTGGAACCCCTTGCGCATCGGGTAAAGTCAGATTAATTCGACTATTTTGTGCAAAGGTCGTAGAAAGCAACAAAAACACCAAAATAAACAGCAGACAATCAATCATAGGTGTCAGATTGATATGAATATCTTCAACTTGCGGGCGCTTAAATTTCATAATATCCCGCCCTAGCCTACACGACGTTGCTCAAATGCATTTGACTGCGAAGGTTTGAAAAAAAGTGCGGCATGAAAAAGAGTCGCTTGTTGTTCAAGTTCTGCGATATATTCATGTACAAGACGCTGAAAATAACGATACGCCATTAACGCTGGAATTGCGATCAACATCCCCACAGCGGTAGTGATCAACGCTTTAGAAATACCAGGAATCATTAAAGTTGGACTACTACTCGATCCAATATCAATCACTAGAAAGGATTCGATGATTCCAACGACTGTACCCAAAAGACCAAGTAAAGGCGCAACGGCACTCATCGTTCCCAAAAAGTTAATATTACGTTCCAGATACCCAATTTCCTGAGAAGCGGTAACTTCCATTTGTGCTTTGGCAAACTGCTCGCCCATACTCTGGTTTTCAATACCAGCTTTTAAAATTCGTCCCAAAGGACTGGTTTGCAAGGCTTGGTTTTGCTGCAATTGCACAATGACCTGATCAACCGAATGAGAACTTGAAGACATGAGGGCGCTTGGCAAAACTGCTGATCGTTTCAGGCGAATAAAACGTTCGATACTAATCGCTACAGTAAAAATAGAACATAGAATGAGGGGCAGCATCAACCAGCCCCCTGCCTTAACTAATTCCCACATGCTGTACTTCCCCAATGACTACAAAAAATTTAAAAGGTCAGCATAGACTAATCGGTTAAGCAAATATTTAAAATACCATCTAACTCATCAAGTGAATGATAGTGAATGACCAGTTTGCCTTTTCCTTGTTTATTGTGATCGATTTTTACATTTGCACCAAAACGCTCAGATAACTTTTGGGTCAATTGCTCAATATCTGGCGAAATCACAGCCTGAGGTTTATCTTGTTTTGGCTCATTCCATTCACGAACCAGTTGCTCTGTTTGACGTACTGAAAGACTTTTTTCAATGACAATTTTAGCGACTGCCATTTGATCTTTGGCTTTTAACGCCAAAATCGCCCGAGCATGCCCCATATCCAATTGACCTTCCTGCATCAGATTTTTGATGGCATCATCCAGACTGAGTAAACGCAGTAAATTACTAACCGTAGTACGTGCCTTACCCACAGTTTCTGCAATTTCTTGATGACTTAAACCAAACTCGTCGTGAAAACGTTGTAAAGCCAATGCTTGATCAATTGGATTGAGATCCTGACGCTGAATGTTTTCAATCAGTGCCAATGCAATCGCTACCTGATCATTCAAGTCACGGACAATCGCAGGAATTTCTTTTAAACCTGCCAATTGTGCTGCGCGCCAACGACGTTCACCCGCAATGATTTCATACGGATATTGTTCATCCTCAATCGGACGAATCACAATCGGCTGCATCACACCATGTTTTTCAATCGATGATGCAAGCTCTTTTAAGTCTTGTTCCTGTATAAAGCGACGTGGTTGATATTCCCCACGTTTCAGTAGATTGACATCAATCTGTTTGAGCTGACCATGATCAATCGCCTGTGCTTCTATTTGTAACTTTTCTTTTTGAATAGAGCCGAGAAGTGCATCCAGACCACGACCTTTTGCCAATCCGCGTTTTTTTGTGGTCATGCGTGACTCCCTTTTTTCACTTTACTTTTTTTCAACATTTCAGCAGCCAAATTTAAATAAGCCACAGCACCTTTGGAGCTTTTCTCGAAATAAATAATCGGCAAACCGTGTGCAGGTGCTTCAGCAAGACGAACATTACGCGGAATGACCGTATCATAGAGTTTTTTGCCAAAAAATTGTTCTAATTCAGCAGAAACATCACGAGTCAAAGCGTTACGCGCATCGTACATCGTACGCAAAACCCCAATAATTTGCAGATCAGGATTCAATGCCTGTTGAATACGATCAATGGTCTGAGTTAAGTCAGCTAAACCTTCAAGCGCATAATATTCGCACTGCATCGGAATCATAACCCCATCTACTGCAGCCAGTGCGTTGACCGTAATTAGACTCAAACTTGGCGCACAGTCGATGATGATATAATCAAAAGCATCACGAACACTATCTAGCGCTTTTTTTAGAATAAATTCACGCCCTTCCTGATCCGCAATCGCAAGTTCTACACCCGAAAGCTCGCGGTTTGAACCCAGCACTTTATAACCTACTTCAGATTTTGTGATTGCGGTTTCAACAGGAACTTCACCGAGCAATACATCGGTAATGGAATACAGCAAATCATTTTTCTGTACACCAGACCCCATGGTGGCATTGCCCTGTGAGTCCATATCTACTAAAAGTACACGTTTTTTTAATACAGCCAATGAGGCAGCCAGATTCACAGCAGTCGTGGTTTTACCTACGCCGCCTTTTTGATTGGCTATTGCAATAATCTGAGCCATAGTTACCCCAATTTAAGATTGTTTTTGTTCAAGTAAAAGCAAATGACGTTGTTCATCTAAACGCGGCACTTGCAACTCAATCACCTGACACGAAAATTCATGTTGCATTTGCTGCATTTCTTCTAAAGGAACCAAACCTTTCATCGCAGCGATGATACTACTTTGATGCATGTACGGCCGTGCGGCATTGACAAAATCAGTCAGTGAAGCAAATGCACGACTGGTAATTACATCGAATTGCCCCAATTCACCAATCGAATCTTCATTTTCCACACGTGTTTGGACAGCAATCACATTGTTTAATTTTAAATCTGCAATAAACTGTTTTAAAAATCGAATCTTTTTACCATTTGAATCTAGCAATACACAGCAACGTTCTGGCTGACATAATGCAATGATCATACCTGGCATACCGCCACCTGTACCGACATCGAGTAATCGACCTTCAGGTAAATCTTTTAAGATACTTAGACTATCCAATAAATGCTTCACCAACATTTCTTTTGGATCCCGTATCGCCGTGAGATTATAGGCTTTATTCCAGAGCACCAATGCATCTTGATATTTCAACAACAGATTTAAAGCGTCATCGCTCAGGTCTAAACCTAAAGCCTGACTGCCCTGTTTTAATTCGTGGAAAAAAGGATGCATATCCGTGGAACATCTCTAAAAAGTTAGTTGCAGTATACCTATTTCTCTACTCAAAAGTAGTGGTCAACGATTAGCGTTTACACAGTTAAATGTATAAACCTGCTTTAATGTGTTGATCTAGCTCATTTAATCGCTCAGGCGTACCCACATCAACCCAAACACCTTGCATTTTTTCAGCACTCACTTGGCCGTTAAGCATGGCTTGTTTCAATAAAGGTGCTAAAGGTCGTTTACCGTGTTCTAAATTTTCAAATAGTTTTGGCGATAAAACAGCCACGCCACTATAAGTTAGAGCCTCACCTATTTGCGCTTGCTCAAAAGTATAAGCTTTGTCATTTGACAGCACAAAATCACCCTGCGGATGTTGCACAGGATTAGGCACAAATACCAAATGTGCTAAATCGTCGATTAATTTGACCTTTAAAAGCGATGCAAAATCCATCGTTGTCCAAACATCACCATTGACCAGAATAAAAGGTTCATCACCCAACAATGGCAAGGCATTGATAATGCCACCCGCTGTTTCCAAACCTTCACTCTCATGTGACCATAAAATTTTGACACCTAAAAGCGAGCCATCACCTAAAGCATCCACCAATTTATCAGCTAGCCAAGCGGTATTAATGACAATCTCAGTCACACCGATGCTTTTTAATTTTTCGATATGCCAGACAATGAGAGGTTTTCCACCAACTGACAATAGCGGTTTAGGAGTATGCAAAGTCAATGGTCGCATACGATTACCCAAGCCCGCAGCTAAAATCATAGCTTTCATTAGGCGGCTACCTCATAACGACCATATTTTTCAACAAACTTAGGCATAACTGTTTGATGTATGAACTGCATAAATGGTTCAAGTTCTGGATAAGCTTTGCTTTCTTCGAGCAAATACCACATCACACGAGGCAAATCTTTGAGATAACCCGATTTTCCATCACGCTCAAACAAACGCACGAAAATACCTAAAATCTTGATATGACGCTGTATCGCCATAAAGTCCGCTTCTTTTTTAAATTGTTCAAAACTGCGATTGATCTTGGCTTCATCGGGTAATAAATCATAAAAAAGCTGGAACCAACGATAAACCCGATCTGCATTCCACTGCACATACGCATCACGCGTAATCGAGATCAGATCATAGGTATCTGCGCCGATCACCGCATCCTGAAAATCAATCACACCCAGTTGTTCTTCGCCCTCAATTTTCATCAAGTTACGACTATGAAAATCCCGATGCACAATCACCTGAGGCTGTGCAAGCGCAGTGTTTGCCAATAAATCAAATGTTTGATCGATAACTGTTTGCTGTTCTGCGCTTGGTATAATTTGAAGTGATAGCAGCATCCAATCTGTCAGCAACTTCATTTCGGTCAGTAACTTTTCATGTGAATAGACTGGGAAATGTCCCTCACCCTGAATCGATTGCAATTGAATCAGTTGCTTAAAGCTTTGTAGATAATAATGATCTACCGTGACATCATTGAGTAGAGTTGATAAGACCACATCACCAAAGTCTTCAAGTAGCAGAAAACCCTGCTCCAAATTTTTAGCAATAATATGTGGCACACGCACACCATGCTGATCAAAAAACTCATCAATCATCACAAATGGAGCACAATCTTCTTTTTCAGGTGGCGCATCCATCAACATAAAGGTATTATTTTGGTTAATGACGCGTGCATAGCGTCTAAAACTCGCATCTCCAGCTAAAAAGTGAACCTGAAAATCTTCAGTATTCAAAGCAGAGGCAATCCATGATTGTATCAATTGTTCACGTTGTGTATTCATTTGCAATAAAATCTAAAACTAGCTGAGATTTTGAAGTCATAAGTGTAGCCACTTATAAACTTTTTCTCTATGATGCGACAATAATTAATTGCGAATTAGCATACTTGGTTAATGAAACAATGAAGCATCAGTTTAAATTTAATCCTTTAGCGACCGCTATTTTGACACTTTTATGTGGTGGCTCCATACAATCAAGTTATGCTGAGTCGGATAATGCGACTTCTAACGTTGATAATAAACAGCTCAAGGAAAGCATTCAAAAAGCTTATCCTGGTCAGGAATTTTTTGAGCAATATTATGTAGATAAATCTGCACCTGAAGCTCAGGTCAGAGATACAAAATCATTAAGCTCTGCCTTTTGTACAGGTACATGGATCACTCCCATCAGTCCAACCGCTCAAGCCGTAGATCCAGAAAAGGCGACTTCTGTGGTGACTGCCGACTATGGACATTACAATCCCAAAGGCGATTCAGAGCTGAGTGGTAATGTCGTAATTGATCAGGAAGGTCGATCTATTCGCGCCGACAAAGTCACCATTGATCAGACTCAAACCTATGCTGACGCTGAAGGTCACGTACAATTAGCACAAGGCGGGCTGCTTTCTCAAAGTGACAAGATCAATTACAATTTAAAGACCCAAACAGGTGATTTAAATAATAGTTTCTATATTTCTGAGGAACGGCATGCGCATGGTCATGCACAGCAGATCAATCGCACATCACCGACGACGATGGTTTTGCATGATGCGACCTACACGACCTGTCCTCCTGAAGAAAAACCAACATGGCAAATTAAAGCTAAAGAAATCAAGTTGGATCAGGACAGTGGTCGGGGCATAACCAAGGGCACAAAACTTTACGTCAAAGATGTGCCTGTATTAGCGGTTCCTTATTTTAACTTTCCGATTGATGATCGTAGAACTACTGGTATTTTAAACCCCACTTTTGGTTTCTCCAATGATGGTGGTTTTGAACTTGCCGTTCCTGTTTATCTCAATCTCGCGCCTAACTACGATGCAACTGTGACGCCACGCTACTATGCTGATCGTGGTACGATGCTGGAAGGTCAGTTCAGATATATCACCGAGAACTTTGGCGAGGGTAAAATTTCTGGCGCTTATCTTCCTGAAGATAAAAAATATAATGATCAAGACCGTAAAGATTTAAAATTTTTACATAATTGGGATATCAATGATTATTGGTCAACCAACTTAGAATACAATTACGCATCAGATAAAGACTTTACGGCTGACTTAAACTCAAGTCCTGATTCAAAGACAGATTTAAATTTACGTCGTGCTTGGGTATTAAATTATAAAAATCAAATTCCTGGCTTAAAAGCTCAATTAAAAGTTGAAGACTTTCAGACTCTAGATAAAACCGTAGCTGATATTGACCGACCTTATGCGCGTCTGCCTCAGTTTTTACTAAATTATGTCACGGGCAATCCACTAGGGTTACAATACGAGTTTAATAACGACACCGCATATTTCAAAAAAGACATTAGTGATACTAACAACTATAGCACTCAGCCAAGTGGTACTCGGATCTACAACCAATTCGCGGCACGTTATAACTTTAGAAACACCTATGCTTTTGCCATTCCTGAAGTCTCGGTTCGTAGCATCAATACATTTTATGATGAAAACACCATCAACGCTTTATATCCCGAAGGTGGAGCAACACCAAACGATAAAAATAAATCGGTGGTTGTACCGCAATTCAGTCTGGATACTGGTTTAACCTTTGAAAAAGATGGAAAATACCTGCAAACCATTACGCCAAGAGCATTTTATGCCTATGCGCCGTATAAAAATCAGACAGATTATCCAAACTTTGATACCACCACTGCCTCGATTAACTACGATCAACTGTTTAACCCATATCGCTTCTATGGACATGACCGTTTAGAAGATAATAACTTTATGTCTTTGGGCGTAAGTTATAGTTTATTTGATCCAGAAGGTTTAGAACGCCTACGCGCCAGTGTTGGACAAAGCTACTATTTTCAAGATAGACGCGTCACTTTAATCAGTAATGATGAAAGCGACACGGAAAAAAATACAGGGCCTGTGGTTAGTTTATCTAGCCAGCTTTCACAGCACTTTACCATTGGTGCAAATTCGGCATGGATGTCAAACGGTACGAATTCACAACGTGATTTTCAAATGTACTACACAGGTGACAAAGGAAATCTGTATAACTTAGGCTATTTTTATCGTAAAGAAATTCCAGATCGCCAAAATACTTATGATCAGGTGGTTGCATCCTTTATACAACCTATCCATAACAATTGGCGTATTATGGGCCATGTTCAATACGACCTTGATAATAGTGTCGCACGTGAATATTTACTCGGTGTAAATTACGAATCATGCTGTTGGGGCGTTTCAGTCTATGGACGCTCTTATTACAATGACCTTGATAATCCAAACGATCCAAACGTCAATGTAAAAAAAGCGGTTATGGTCGAACTTACCCTGAAAGGCTTAGGTGGTGTAAATAACAAACTTGCATCTATTATGGAAAATCGAGTTTTAGGCTTTAAAGAAACTAATCAATCTTGGACACAACGTTAATGAAGACAAAGTATTTAAAACAGTTATTTAAAGCAACTGCCCTCGCAGCGGTTGTTTCTTCATCAATGCATAGTTTTGCTGCAACTCCTTCGGATGAAGTGATTGCAATTGTGGACAATAGTGTCATTTTAAAGAGCGATTTAGAACAAGGCGTTGCTGAGGCAGCCCATCAAATGCAAGCGCAAAAAAAAGAAGTTCCACCTGAACAATACTTACAGCTACAAGTTTTAGATCAACTGATTTTACGTGAAGCCCAACTTGAGCAAGTGAAACGTTATGGGATCAAGCCTGACGAAAAAGCGCTGAATGAAGCCGTACTTAAAGTTGCAAATCAATCTGGCAGCAAATCTCTTGAAGCTTTCCAGCAAAAGCTGGATGCTATGGCGCCAGGGACTTATGCATCCCTACGTGATCGTATTGGTGAAGATCTAGCCATCAGTCGCTTACGTCAGCAACAAGTGATGTCACGTATTAAAATTAGCGATCAAGACGTTGCCAACTTTTTAAAATCCCCACAGGGTCAAGCCATGTTAGGCAGTCAGGTTCATGTCTTACATGCACGTATTTCTGGTGCCAAAGCAGATCCGCAACAACTCAATCAGGTCGCTCAAGAAGTTAAAACTGCTTTAAATAGCAGCGATGATATTGCAAGTATTGGCAAGACTTATTCAACCAAAGATATCAAGGTTGAAGGTGCTGATATGGGTTATCGTGACTTAGCCGATATTCCTGCGGAACTGGCAGCGCGTGTAAGTGCCTTACAAACAGGTCAAACCACCGAACTGATTAATGTCCGTGATGGAATTCATGTATTAAAACTACTTGACCGCAAAACCAGTGATCAAAAAGCGATGGTGGAGCAATATAAAACTCGCCATATCTTAATCCAACCTTCTGAAGTGGTCAGCCCTGAAAATGCCAAACAAATGATCACCAGCTTATATAATCGCTTAAAAGCAGGTGAAGATTTTGCAACTTTAGCAGCCACCTTTTCCAATGATCCAGGTTCTGCTCGTGATGGCGGTAGTTTAGGCTGGGTAACTCCTGGGATGATGGTTCCTGAGTTTGATGAAAAAATGAAGAATACACCTGTGGGCCAAATCAGCGAACCATTTCAAACTCAGTTCGGTTGGCATATTTTACAGGTACAAGATACTCGTAAACAGGATATGACGCATGAATATCAAGAGCGTATGGCGCGTCAAATATTAGGTGAACGCCAGTTTGATACCGAAGTGGATAGTTGGTTACGTGAAGTACGTTCTAATGCCTACGTCGAAATCAAAGATCCAACTCTGGATAAAAAAGCCCTTCAGGAACAAAGTCAGAAAAATAAATCTTAAAACCTGATTTTATAAAAAAGCCAGCAATTGCTGGCTTTTTTATTTTGACTTGTTCAAATTTAATCGCGCACACATACTTTTTGACATAAAAAAACCCCGATTAAGATCGGGGCTTCTCTAAAAATGATCAATTAACGATTATTTTCGTCTTCTTGATTATCTTCAAATTTTGTATCGCCATCAAAGCCTGATGATTGACCACCACCGAAGCCACCTTGACCACCGAAGCCACCTTGACCACCGAAGCCACCTTGACCACCGAAGCCACC